>Ga0118677_10001208_pt1 | contig 55470 bp, 49 predicted proteins | sample AliMusrvi5mmetaG_FD_86154 | JGI IMG/M metagenome (GOLD analysis project Ga0118677, IMG submission 86154)
CCCCTGTAGATCCTCAACCTGTACACGCCACCACACAGGTGATTACGCCCCCGCCCCCAACACCTCTAGCCCAATGGACTCCACCGGAAACAGCGTTTAGTCCCCCTCTGGCTTCCACCATGGTATCCCCCGGCACCACCGTGCTCGTAGGGGAAATTGCCACCTTGAAATCAAAGCTCGAATCAGCTTTGAAGGACTCCGCACTTTCCGTCATGCGCGTGGCTGAAGCGGATAAGAGAATCCAGGAAGCTGACAAGAAAGCCCACGATGCGGAAGTTCGTGCCCGGGAAGCCGAAAACACCCTGCATGATCTCGCAGGGAAAGCCGCTATCGACAACATGGTTGCCAGCCGCAGAGTCGCTGAACTCGAGGCCAGAATCGCCCCGTTGGAAGCCCAAATCGCAGCGCTTCATCAATCTCTCCAATCCGTAACGGTCGAATTTGAAACTGAACTGGCCGTTACGGAAAAAAGCATGGCCAAGCTTAAAGCCATTCTGGCGGCGAGAAATTCTCTCAGAGCGACCTAGTCCGCTCCATTTTTTTCATGCGAATTCTCCTGATCACCCCCCCGATGGTGCAAGTAAATGCACCCTATCCGGCTACTGCTTATTTGGCCGGTTTGCTAAGACCATCAAAACACACGGTGATTCAAGCCGACGCCGCACTCACACTGGCGCTCCATTTGTTCTCCCGTTCTGGAATCCGGGACATCACAAAGGCCATCAAACCCGGGTCACTCTCGCGTAGCACCCGCCATTTCCTTCGTCACATGCATGAATACGCTGCCACCATTGATCCGGTCATTCGTTTTTTGCAGGGGAAGACCCCCTCACTGGCAAAGCGCATCGTCTCCCGGAAATTCCTACCCGAAGGCCCCCGTTTTGAGGCTCTGGCCGAAGCCCACACCCATCTCGCCCCAGCCCTTGTCCTCATGACCCAAAACGATCTGGCCATCCATCTTGCCAGCCTATATATCGATGACCTTACCGACGTCATTCATGATGGCGTGGACGCCCGCTTTGAGTTGGCCAAATATGCGGATAAACTCGCCGCCAGCGCCTCTTCTTTCGACGGCATTACCACCGCATTGCGCAAAAAGCCTACCCTGATTGACTCTCTAATTGATGCTATTACCGATAATCTGATACAGACGCATCGGCCTGAATTGGCCGGTTTCACGATTCCTTTCCCCGGGAACGTATATGCCGCATTCCGGATGGCCCAACGCATTAAAAAACAGTCCCCCCACCTCCCCATCGTCATGGGGGGTGGCTACATCAACACCGAACTCCGTTCCCTTTCGGATCCCCGCATATTCAACTATACCGACTTCATGACCCTTGATGATGGTGAACGCCCCCTCCTGCAAATAATCAACCATCTGGAGAAACAGACATCGAAGTTGCGGACCCTACCCACCCCCCAATCAACGCCTGAAATGGAACGAACTTTTTTCCTGAAAAAGCACCGCGTCACATTTCTCCCGGAAGTCCGGACCCGAGCCACACACCCAATCCCGGCGCCTCCCGTAACCCCTGACTTTTCAGGACTCCCCCTGGATCAATATTTCTCGCTGATCGAACTGCCCAATCCCATGCACAAAATCTGGTCTTGCGGGCGCTGGAACAAACTCACCCTCGCGCAGGGCTGTTACTGGCATCAGTGCGCCTTCTGCGATACCCAGTTGGACTATATCCGGCATTATCAGCCCAACCACCCGGATGTCCTGATTTCGCAGATTAAGCAAATCATCAGGCAAACCGGACAGACGGGGTTTCATTTTGTGGATGAAGCCATGCCCCCCGCCCTGCTTCGGAAACTCGCCCTGAAGCTGATTGAACATAAAATCAAAATCACCTGGTGGGGTAATATTCGTTTCGATAAGTCTTTTACCCCGGAACTGGCCGCGCTGCTGGCAAAATCGGGATGTATTGCCCTGACAGGGGGACTGGAAGCGGCCACCGACCGGCTTCTTACCCTCCTCAACAAAGGGTTCTCACTCAGGCAGGTCTCCCGCGTCACTCTCACCTTGAGCGAGGCCGGCATCCTTGTTCACGCCTATCTCATGTATGGCTGTCCCTCCCAAACCGTTCAGGATACCGTCGATTCCCTGGAATATGTGCGGCAGCTTTTTGATGCAGGATATATTCAATCCGCCTATTGGCATCGTTTTGCCCTCACCATTCACAGTCCTATCTATCAGAATCCGCGCCAATTTGGACTCCGCCTCCCTCGGCGTCCCAAGGCAAGTTTCGCCCGCAATGAAGTCCCTTTTATTGATTCCGTCAAATGCGACCATGACGCCCTGGGCCGGGGGCTCAGAAAATCACTTTACAATTATATGTATGGCGTTGGATTAGACCTTGATCTCCAATCGTGGTTCGATATCCCTATCCCTTCCCCGACTCTTCATACCGATTTCGTCTCCTCCCCATAATTAATGACGGAAAAAAGACTCCAATCACACCTGAGGGTTGTGTATGATGCACCCATTCTATGTCCTATCGCATTGTCATACTAAACGGAGAAAAACGCGGGGAGCGTCTTGATATTGGACAATCCCCCCTTACAATTGGGCGGTCCAGCTCCTGCCTGATGCAACTCTCCGATCCCACCGTCGCAGAAATTCATGCAACGATCTCTCCCCATGCCAAGGGGCTCTCTATTCAAGTTTTAGACAAGACCCATGACTTACGGATCAATAAGGCGTCCGTTCAGGAATCCCTCCTTAAACACGGGGATGTCATCGAAATCGGAACCACACGGCTTTTTGTCCAGTCCCAGCAAACTCCGGGGGCATGGGAAAGCCTCACCCAACTCCGCAAGTGGCGGAAATGGATGACCGTCGTCCTACCCGTTCTTTTCATTGCCATCATTGCCGCCATCATTCATAGCTGCCGCCCAGAAGCATCAGCCCCAAAGTCTGATTCCGCTCCTCTGCACACTCCTTTATATACCCGCCCTGACACCAACAACACCGACTGGGTAGTCACCAATGTTCCGCAAATTCTAATAGATCCATCCGTCATCCTGACCACATCTCCGACAGAAATCATGGATGCCAAAGAAACTCTCATGGCGGCCCGCACCAATAATATTCAGGAGGAAATTGATGCCTCCCGCACCGAACTGGAATTCGCCAGCCATTTTCTCACCGAGGCCAGGAAGCAGAATTCAGACGCCCAGCCCCCTTCCGACGCCACGTTGTCGAAAACGATTCTTCAACAGGCTGAAGAATCCCTGGGGATCACCACTGCCGCCCCCGCCCCAATCGTAAGGACCAATATGCTTTCGAACCTGGCAACCAACGAAACCGTGACCCATCAGACCGGTGATCTGAAAAATTAACGAAACCCATCATGCGTGAGAAAATATCAGCCTGCATCCTGACGTTTAACGAAGAACGTAAAATTGCGCGTTGCCTGGAAAGCCTGACCTGGTGCGACGAGATTGTTGTTCTCGACAGTTTCAGCACAGACCGCACCATCGAGATCTGCAAACAGTACACCCAAAATGTTCATCAGCGCGAATGGCGCGGGTACGTTGGCCAAAGAAATACTGTCCGGGAATTTGCCCAACACCCCTGGGTCCTGTTCATGGATTCCGATGAAGAAGTTTCACCGGCCTTGCGTGATGAAATCCTCAAGGAATTCGATTCCCCCCATATTCCCTATATCGGCTTTGAATTTCCCCGCCAGGTCTATTATCTAGGCCGCTGGATACGACATGGCGAGTGGTATCCCGATGTCAAACTGAGGCTTTTTAAAAAAGATTACGGCCGAACCGAAGGGCAGGAACCCCACGACAAGGTGGTCGTGCGAGGGACGGTCAAACGGCTTAAACACCCGATCTGGCACTATACCTATGACGACCTGGCCGATCACATCAACACCTTGAACCGGTTTTCAACCATCACGGCTCAACACCGGTTTGCGCAAGACGGAAAATTTTTCTGGCTCGACATGCTCTTCCATCCCCTTTTCCGTTTTTTCAAGGGCTACTTCCTGCGCGGCGGGTTTCTGGATGGTCGCCACGGCCTGGCCATTGCCCTGATGGCCTCTTACGGGGCCTTCCTGAAATATGCCAAACAGTGGGAACTGGTCATCAAACATCAGGGATCTTTCAATGAGATTCCGGATCGCGATGACATGAAAAGCGGGTTCCAGTGATCGGCAAATAATTCACCCCCCATACCACCAACAGAGCCAGCAAATAGACTCCCGTCCCCATTCCTTCATGGATCATGGAATAACGGAGATTCGTCTGCAGGGCGGTCAGGGCAATAGCGACAATGCGGATCACATTGAATCCAAGCCCTATCACCATTGAGGCCCCCAATAACAAAACGATTCCCATGAGAGACGCTTTGCGCTTCAACGTCAGAATCAAACTCAACACGACCGAAGACATCAGGATGCCCAGGCCATTGCACTCGGTGGCCACACTGAACACGCCAGCTCCCTTTTCCGCGACAAGTAAGACCTGAAAAGGCACCTGCTGCACAACAAATTCAACCCGGATTCCGAAGAGCGGAAGAACCCAGGCTGACAACCGGCCGGCAAAAAGCCGGAGTTGTTCATCGACTTCAGGCACCAATACCAACATCAGGACAATGATGCCGAATCCTGCCAGGGCGGGATAGAAAGCCCTAACCCCGCTGCGTCCAAAACAAAACGAAAGCAGGGCCCCGACATTCAGGCACAATCCCAAAACGGCAAACGGCCAGATTTGCGCAACCGATGCAATGACCAGAGCCAGACAGGACAATCCGAACAACAACAGGCCATGGGAATTGATGGAGGGCTGAAAAGAACCTGTCTTAACCGCCGTAATTAAGGCATCAATGAAAGCGACCCCCAGCAAAACAAAAGCATTAAACGCCTGGGTGGTCTCAGAGCTCATCTCCCAGACCCCCCCCATCAGGGGCCCATACGCAATCACCGCCACCGCCAGAATGACAAAAAGAAAAAACAGATTTTCGCGAAGAACCGGTATGCTTTTTTCTGGACGACTCGTTGTCACGGTTAATTACTCAACCCCTGTAATGGAGCGGGGATACGCCCACCTCGCCGGATAAAAACGGCGCAGGAATGGGGGTTCACAGGCATGACAGGGCCTCCGCCCAATAATCCGCCAAAATCCACATAATCCCCCACTTTCTTTCCGGGCGCAGGAATGACACGCACGGCCGTGGTTTTTTTATTGATCATGCCGATGGCGGCTTCGTCCGCAATAATCCCACTTAAGGTTTCGGCCGTCGTATCGCCGGGAACAATGACCATATCCAATCCCACTGAACACACCGCCGTCATGGCTTCAAGCTTCTCAATCGTCAAGGCCCCTTCCGCCGCACGCCGTGCCATCGTGGCATCTTCACTAACAGGAATAAAGGCTCCGCTCATGCCGCCGGCCCGACTAGTCGCCATGGCTCCCCCGCGCTTGACGGCATCGTTCAGCATGGCCAACGCCGCCGTGGTCCCCGGACAGCCAACCTTGTCCAACCCCAGCGCCTCCAAAATATCCGCAACCGAATCTCCCGGCGCAGGGGTGGGCGCCAATGAAAGGTCAATGATGTTAAAAGGGACCCCCAGCCGGGAGGCACACTTCTGGCCGACCAACTCCCCGGCCCGGGTAATCTTAAATGCCACCCGCTTGATCTCCTCGGCCACCCGCTGCAAATCAAGATCGCGCCCCAATGCCTGAACAACCGCCCGGATCGTACCGGGCCCGGAAATACCCACCGACAACCCGCCATCGCCTTCCCCAGCCCCCAGGAACGCCCCGGCCATAAAGGGATTATCCTCAACCGCATTACAGAACACCACCAGTCGGGCGCAGGCTGCGCCCCCCGTCTCTGCGGTCAAATCAGCCGCCTCCTTGATAATTTTTCCCATCAGGGCCACGGCATCCATGTTGATGCCCGCCTTGGTCGTGCCGATATTCACCGACGAACACAACCGGCTGGTCTGTGCCAAGGCCACGGGAATCGAACGAATCAAAGCCTCTCCCGCCGGAGTCATATCCTTTTGCACCAGTGCCGAAAACCCACCGATGAAATCTATCCCCAACTCACGCGCCGCATGATCGAGCTCACGGGCAATCGGAGTATAATCACGGGATTCACACGCCGCCGCGACCCAGGCAATCGGCGTCACGGAAACCCGTTTATTGATGATGGGAATGCCATATTCCTCCGCCACCTCTTCCGCCGTCGGAACCAGTCGTGCGGCCTTTCTCATGACTTTTTCATAGCATTTACGGGCCACCCGCGCGACATCCTCTCCCGCACAATCATGAAGGTCAACCCCCATGGTGACGGTTCGAATATCCAGATTCTGGGCATGAATCATGCCTAATGTTTCGATGATTTCCTGTGAACTGATTGCCATGACCTTTTCCTCATACCCCAAAAAAATTAAACCCGATGCATTGCCCTGAATATTTCTTCGTGCTGCACAATGATGGAAAGCCCCGAATTTTGACCATAGGCATTCAAGGTCGCCTTCAATTTTGAAAATGATACTGAAATCCCCTTGATATCCACCAACATCACCATGGTAAAGAGATCACTCATGATGGTCTGGCTGACATCCAGGATATTGGCATTCACCTGAGCCAGCACGCCAGTGACTCCCGCCATAATGCCGGGACGATCCTCTCCGATAACCGCAATGACAATCCGACTCTCCGCCTTGGTTGCCTGCGAGTCCGATACCGCCCTCGCATGAGCCGCCAAAACCCGCATATTTCCCTGTATTTTGACCGGTTTACTTTTATTTTTCATCTGAGCTCCTAACCCGAAATCACCCTAACAGCACCATCAAGACGATCATTCCCAAAAACAATAGTCCCAACAAAATCTTGCTTGTTACCACGTTGCGACGGCTCCACGCCACCAATGCCGGTGTTTTCAACCCGGCACAGGTCAAGCCCAGCACAATCAGCAAGGGCAGCACAAAGACAACATTATATACCAATAGATAAAAGGTGCACCGCCAGATTGAGTGACCGCCTTTCAGCATCATGACCAGGGCTGGCACATAGACCTGCCCGGTGCAAACACTCTCCAAAAGCGTAACCACCACTCCGATTCCGAGCCCCCCGGCAATCAAATGATGGTTTTTCAAACCGCTCTTCATCACCCGGTGAATCCGGTCTTGAATTTTTTCAGGCAATTTAAGTGACACGTCCGCCGCCCGCCCGGTTCGCCGATATCGAATTGCGTCCCGGAATGAGAGATATGAAAAACACAACATCACCCCTATCAGGAGCCAATCAATGATCCCCCTCAAGCGATGGAAGGCCGTGAGAAATCCCAGTACTTTCAAAAGACCAAAGCCGATTCCCAGATACGTCACAAAGCACGCCGCCAGAAAAGCCAACCCGGAAAGCCACATCCGGGACACTCCGATCCGCGCCGTAGATAGAAGGCTCATAAAGAATACCAGAGCCGAAATGGCGCAGGGGTTGATACTGTCCACCGCAGCCGCCGACAACACCCCGATAAAGGTAAACCGTTCAACCCGTCGTTTTAACGCGGCCGACTCGTCACCCCCATCTGGTTGCCGGGGGGCTAAAAGTGGTGCATCACCAGAGGGCCCCTTCAGCCGGGCGGCCAACGCATGCTCAATGGCGGGAAACAAACGGGCCTTGATGTTCCCCACACCCGCCAGATATTCCCGGCCATTGACCACGATACAGACAGGCTCATTATCCTTTTGTTTGAAAGATTCCTGATAATGAACAAGGGCAAGATAGTTTGACTGAATGCCTATATCACGTTCGCGAAGTTCGTAATATCCAGAATACGTCCGCTCCAAGTCAGGCAAGACGGTCTTCCGCACCTCCGCACAACTGTCGCACCCCACTTCAACAAAAAACTCCAAAACCACCGGGGCTACACCCGCATCAGGGGCGGCGGGAGCGTCCTCCACCGGCCGTACCAGGAGCAGCAGCATCGACAACAATATGGGTTTTACAATCATTACGATAACTCAAGAGCCACCCCATCAAGTCACCGTGACGATCCAACCGAACCGATCCGCTTCCTCACACAACTGGATGCGCGTCAGATGGTCATACAGCGTCCGCGTCACTGGCCCCACCTCAAATTGGTTATAGATGGTTTCTTTCCCTTCGCACGTAATTGAACCAATGGGGCTGATCACCGCCGCAGTACCCGAACAGAAGGACTCGTCGGCCGACAGCGCCTCGTCCACCGACAGGTTCTTTTCGATCACTTGAAAACCCATGACCTCTTTCGCAATCTGCATCACCGAGTTACGGGTGATCCCCGGCAAAATGGAACCGAGTTTTGGCGTTATCAGCGTTTTCCCCTTCACACAGAAGAAATTGGCGGCCCCCACCTCTTCGATGAATTTATCTTCACGCGCATCGAGGTAAATACATTCATTAAAGCCTTTCGCTTTCGTGATCTTGGCCGGCAACATGGCGCCCGCATAGTTCCCGATGGACTTCACGCTCCCCGTCCCTTTCGGCGCGGCGCGATGAAAGTCGCGGGTGATTTCGAGTTTGATCGGCGTAAAGCCGGTCTTGAAATAGGGACCTACAGGCGACACATAAACCATAAAGGTGAATTCCGGCGCCGGGGCAACCCCCAACACCGCGCCCGTCCCCCATAAGCAAGGGCGGATGTAGAGACTGCCTTTACCGTAGGGCGGAACGAAATCGACATTCCGGCGCACCATTTCGCTGACCACTTCCACAAACTTGTCCACCGGAAACGCAGGCATACAGACACGCCGGGCCCCTTCGGCCATTCGTTTGCCATTTTCGGAAGGGCGGAACAAAACCAGTTTGCCGGTTTTCGTCCGCATCGCCTTCAACCCTTCAAACAGGCCTTGCCCGTAATTCAAAACTCCAGCGGCAGGAGAGATGGTAATATCGCCATAAGGGAGATACACTCCCTTATCCCAGACTCCATCAGGCTTGCATTTGCTGATGAACATGGTGTCACCAGGCATTATTGAAAACGATAATTTATCAAAATCAATTTTGGCCGACATGATTGAACTCCTGACCTACTTGGCTGCCTCAAATCCCAGTTTCATGACTTGTAAATTCTTACCGATGAGTTTGTTAAGCTTGACCGACGAAATATTATTGATGGCTGTCTCTACGGCCTTGAACGAGACAATGCCGGTCAGCTTGATCACAGCTCCCAGCATTACCATATTTGCCATGCGGCCATCCCCATGCTCAAGCGCGATGTTGGTGGCATTGATATATACCGTTTTAATATCCGGTCGCACCTTCCGTTGATTCACCAGGCTTGCATTTACAAATAATAATCCGCCGGCGGCAACTTTTCCATGAAAGTAGTCATAGGACACCTCATCCATGACCATCATCACTGACGGGGCATTCACGATCGGCGAACCGATCTCTTCATCCGACACCACGACGGTACAATTCGCCATCCCCCCTCGCATGGCAATTCCATACGTAGGAAAGAACGTCACGTAGCGGTTGTCCGCCACCCCGGCATTGGCCACCAGTGCTCCCAGCGATACGACGCCCTGGCCACCAAATCCAGCAAATATGCAACGATGCTCCATAGGGCCTCCGTCCTAAACCTTCGGCGTTACACAGGCGCCATCCACCTTAAACTCACCCAGCGGATACTGCGGCACCATATTCTGCTCAACAAAGTCCAACGCCTCAACAGGCTGCATGCCCCAGTTGACAGGACAGGAGGTCAATACCTCCACCAGGGAGAACCCCTGGCGCTTAAGCTGCACGTCAAAAGCCTTCCTGATAAACTGCTTTGTCTTGATCACGTTGGCCGGAGTATGTACCGAGGTGCGCGCGAGATAGGTCGCTCCGTCGAGATTCTGCAACAATTCGCATACGCGGAGGGGATATCCCATCCCTGACGCCGCATCACGCCCGTCAACGCAAGTGGTGGCCTTCTGTCCCGGCAGGGTTGTGGGCGCCATCTGCCCACCAGTCATCCCGTAAACGGCATTATTCACAAAAATGGTGGTAATGTTCTCGCCGCGATTGGCGGCATGAATAATTTCAGCGGTGCCAATCGAAGCCAGATCCCCGTCTCCTTGATAGGCCAGAACAAAGGTCTCCGGACGAACGCGCTTGATGCCTGTAGCCGCCGCCGGCGTTCTCCCATGAGCCGACTGGCAGACATCGAGTCCCAGAAACGTGTAGGCCAGAATGGAACACCCCACGGGCGCCATAAAGACACAATTATCATCGAGGTTATATTCCTCAATCAGCTCGCATATCACCCGATGCACCACTCCATGGCCACAACCCGGACAATACGGGGAGGGCTTGTGATCCCATAACGGAGATCGTCCGGCGACTTTATTCATTTCAATATCGCTCATAAAATACCTGCCTCAGGAGATTTTCCAATCGATCACGGTTCCCCGTGTTGTGATCTTGCCTGCTCTTTTGTTCACCAGAACGTGATCTATGATTTCCATGATATCGCATTCATCAGGGATCCCGCCCCCTGGCCGGCCATGGAAATGGACCGCCGCTGCCCCTCCCAGCGCAAGTTGCACATCTTCGATCATCTGCCCCAGACTCATTTCCACCACTAGAAATTCAGGGGTCTTTCTGGCCATTTGGGCGATCGCCTCGTAAGGAAATGGCCAGAGCGTGATCGGGCGGATTAATCCCACCTTCAACCCCTTGGCGCGCGCCTGCCGCAACACTTCCCTGCAGATGCGCGAGGTCGTTCCATACGCAACCAGAATCAAATCCGCATCCTCACAATGGAGCCGGTCGACCATCAATTCGTTTTTCTTGATCTCATCATACTTGGCTTTAATAATCCAGTTCCACTCCTCCACAACCCCCCTCTCCAACGAAAGGGAGTTGATCAGGTTGGGTTTACGCCCATTCCGGACGCCTCCCACTGCCCAGGGCTTGGGAGGCGGATTCGGAGTGACTTCACTCATCACCACAGGCTCCATCATCTGTCCAAGAACGGCATCACCCAGAATCATCACAGGGTTACGGTACCGATCTGCGACCTCAAAGGCCTTGACGGTCAGATCGGCGGCCTCCTGTACGGTTGAGGGGGCATACACCACCAGATGATAATCCCCATGCCCTCCGCCTTTGCAGGCCTGGAAATAGTCGGCCTGGGAAGAGGCGATATTCCCCAGACCAGGCCCTCCCCGCATAATATTCACGATCACCGCAGGCAACTGGGCCCCCACAAGGAATGAGATCCCCTCCTGTTTCAGGGATATGCCCGGGCCTGATGAACTCGTCATGGCTCGCACACCTGCCGCCGCCGCCCCATAAACCATGTTGATCGCCGCCAACTCACTCTCCGCCTGGATAAACGTCCGGCCCTGCGCTGGCATATGCGAAGACATATAGGCGATCAGCTCGTTTTGGGGCGTGATGGGATAGCCAAAATAGGCCTGTACTCCAGCCCGGATAGCCGCTTCAGCAATGGCTTCATTTCCCTTCATTAACACTCGTTGTCCCATAGAACCCCACTGCTTAAATTTTTGAGGACGAACGCCATACCGTGATGGCGCTGTCAGGACACATCAAAGCGCACATCCCGCAACCCGTACAATGATCCGGATGCACCACTTCCGTATAGCGATAACCATATTTGTTAACCTGTCCCTGCCTGGCTGTTTTGATCACGTTGAATTTACACGCCACCAGGCACAGGCCACAGCCCTTACACATCTCTATATCAATTTCTATTTTCCCTTTTGCCATCTCATACCTCTAATGCCCCTGCGTGTGAACCGGTAGTCTCTACTTGCCTCTTCACATCGTTAGGAGACTGTTAGATTTACGAAGATTCACCACCGCCCGCAATAAAAAATGGCGGGGTCCATCACCTCACCGAACTTTTATGATCCCTCCACCGCTTAATCTAGTTGAGCCTTATGAGAGGGAGTATATACTGTCAGCACATTACAAAAAAGGAATAGTCTTATGAAAATATCGATCTGTCTTCTGGTATCATTCGGGTTCTTTTCCTCAATTATTTCCGCCCCAGCCGCCCCGACATCCCTGATCTCTAAACAGGCCGTCGGCGGCAAAATCGACCTTTCCACGGCCAAGGAGGCTGAGGCGGCCATCAATCGCGGCCTCGACTGGCTGGCAACCCAACAAAAAGAGGATGGTTCGTGGTCTGAAGCCAATTTCCCGGCCCTGACCGCCCTCCCCCTGTGGGCGTTCAGCATGAGCAATCACCCCAAAAAGGCAGAAATCACCGCCAAGGCGGCGAAATTCATTCTTGGTAACGTCCAGGCCGATGGCGGTATTTACCGGAAAATCCCCGGCAAAGGGGGCGGGTTGAGCAACTACAATACCGCCCTCTGCATGATCGCCCTGCATTCATTGAATGATCCGCAATATACGCCCATCGTCCTCAAGGCCAGAAAGTTTGTGGCCGCTGGCCAGCACTTTGGCAGTGATATTTATGATGGGGGAATGGGCTACGACCGCGAAACGGGACGCTCCTACACCGATTTGAGCGATTCCGTGATCGCTTTTGAAGCCATGCGTCTCACCCAGAGCGCCGAAGACCTGCGTAACAAGTCGGAAACCCGCGTTGACCTCGATTGGGAAGCCGCTGTTCGTTACCTCGGTCGGCTACAGAATAATTCAGCCACCGGAACTGAGAATGCCGGAGGTTTTGCTTATCGCCCGGATGAGAGCAAAGCAGGCACCACCACCAATAAAGAGGGCGTCGTCATTTTCCGTTCGTATGGCAGCATGACCTACGCGGGTTTACTCAGCCTGATCTATGCTGACGTCAATAAGAATGACCCCCGTGTTCAATCGGCCTTCGATTGGGCCGCAAAGCACTGGACCCTTGATGAAAATCCGGGCATGGGCGACCAAGGCCTTTATTATTTTTACAACATCCTCAGCAAAGCGCTGGCAATTTACGGCCGAGACACCATTCCGGGGAAAGACCAAAGCCAAATTCCGTGGCGCGACGCGCTTACAAAAAAATTGGTCGGCCTGCAGAAAGTGGACTCCAAAACAGGCCACGGCTACTGGGTTAACACCAATAATCGCTTCTGGGAGGCCAATGACGTCCTGGTTACCGCCTATACGCTCATCGCCCTTGAAGTGGCAGTGGGGAAATAAGAGAGTCCAAAGTCCAAAGTTGAAAGTCGAAAGTCATGCGTCTTTGGACTTGACCAAGGCCTCATTCATGCTTCCCGTGCGATAGCCCTGAAGGTCGGCGGCGACATACTTAAAGCCGACTTCACGGGCCACCTTGATCACCGCTTCCCTCACTTGGGGCTCACAGAGCCGAAGGATTTCCGAAGGCTCGACCTCAATGCGTGCAATATCACCATGGTGCCGGACACGCAGTTGGCGAAACCCCATTTTCCACAACACGGACTCAATATGGTCTATCGCCTTTAACTTTTCCTCGGTGATCGGAGACCCGAATGGGACACGCGAGGCCAGACAGGCCAACGATGGCTTATCCGCTGTAGGCAGGTTCATCTGACGGGATAAGGCCCTGACTTCATCCTTTGTGAGCCCCACTTCCAATAACGGACTTCTCACTCGGCCCTCCGCCATCGCGCGCCGCCCCGGACGAACATCGCCCAGATCATCCACGGTGGTCCCGTCAACAATCACTTCAATCCCCTCACGGTCCGCCACCTCCCGGACATACCTCACAAGTTCCTTTTTGCAATAATAACAGCGGTCCGGGGGATTGGCGGAAAAACAGGGATCATCAATTTCGTGTGTTGAAATCTCAATCTGGCGGATGCCCATTTGCCGAGCCTGAGCGGCCGCCTCTTTTTGCTCCCATTCCGGATAGGTGGACGACAGGGCAGTTACCGCCACGGCACGGGATCCCAGCACTTGCACCGCAACGGCTGCCAAAAATGTGCTGTCCACCCCGCCGGAATAAGCCACGGCCACCCCGCCGGTTTCCCGCAGAAGATTTTGCAGTTTAATCAGTTTACTTTGCATGATTTTCCTTCGCCTCTTCGCCGGCCCTCAAATACATCGTCACCACCGGGGCCCCGGCATTCGATACCGCCACCCGCCATTCACACCACAAGGGCCCCACGGGCGCATTACTCGCCGGGGTTGCCGTCACCTTCCATCCTTGTTGACTAATCTGATCTAGAATAGCCTGCTGTTCAGTCCCTAACAAGGACTGGGATAAAATCGTTTCCCCCTCAAGCACAGCCGCCAGACGGTGCTGGGAGAAGGCTTCCGCTCTCAAAGTTTGGAGATGGACATTCACCAGCACCCCGACAATAACCCCAAGAATAGCCAGAGCCACGAGCGATTCAATCAGCGTAAAACCATCTTTATTCACAGATCTCACAGGTTCGCGCTACTGATGTCTGCCGCTTCGCCCGTGCCGCCTTCCTCCCCATCGGACCCATAGGAAATAATTTCATAAGGCTCCCCTTTTCTGCCTGGAACCAGGTAAATATAGGCATTCCCCCAAGGGTCTTTAGGCAGATTCCGACTCTCCAGATAACCCTCCGCAGGGTAATCCTTTGGCAACGGAGGAATGGAGGGTGCCACGCACAAGGCTTCAAGTCCCTGCGCGGTGGAAGGAAACTGTGCTTGCGCGGCCTTATACATCTGCAGTGCCGTCTGAAATGTTTTGATCTGAGAACGGGCCGCCTCAAGTTTGGCTTTCCGCAGGTAGCCGGATACCGACAAGCCCACAACACCCGACAAAATCCCGATGATCGTCATCGCAATCAGGATCTCAATTAATGTAAACCCACTTTTATTATTCATTCTTCCTCCCGCTCACCACCCAATTGACCGCCGCAAAACTTATCATAGAGGGCGTCCAATTTCGCAATATAATACGGCACATTTTCATCCCGCTCAACGGGATTCCACTCGGCCACAAGCCGCGCCGCAACAAATACCTGCACGCTCTTTTTCGTACCGGTCACATAATAGGACAACTGATCCCCCGCCCGATAATCGCGGCCGGACTTCAAGGCCAACTCATAGGCCGCATTGCGGCCACGCCCTTTCCCCTCGATTTTGGCGGCATACGTAGCAGGAGCCTCCTGCAAGGTTTCGGTTTTAGCGAGCATCGCAACGGGCCAACGCCGTTCCTGAATGGCCGCCTCATAGGCCGCTTTCAACGCCGGCAATCCGCTCTCTTTCCCTTCCAATTTCAGACGGATCAGATCCCTTAGAAATTTCCGCTGAAACGGCTCAAGTCCCCGGGACTTCAAGGCCGCTCCTTTGATGATGATCTCCTGCTGGTCTGTCAGAAGGGCATAATTCTTCATCTTGTAGCTGAACATCGCCACATATTCACCGTCAAACTCAACGTCAATGCCCTCCGGCAGGGACTCAGCAAAATGGCTTCTGAATGATTTCTGAATGTCCGCCCCACCCTCCGGAGGGACAAAATAAACGCCATCGGTATCAATCTCAACCGGCTGAGCGCCATGTTTCTTCAGCCAGTCAATCATGTGGTGCAACAGTTCGCGTCCTTCCGATGCCACCCGCTCGGCGGCATCGAAATCACTGAACCGGACCTGATCAAAACCAAGATAACCATAAAATGAATTGATCAGTATTTTGAATGTGGATTGCAAGGCGCCAAAATGCAACCGGTCCCCGTCAGAGACCGCCGTTTGTTCCTGTCGTTTGGCATCTAAACGGAACCGGCGCAACTGTTCCAAAAGTTGATGAAAAACCCCCAAATGATCCGTTTTTGGACCGATTTTGCGCGTCAACATCAGGGAGGGATAAAGGGAACGCACATCGCAATGATGAACATTCCGGATCACCCCTTCCATAAACATATCGGTATATCCCCCTGCAAACGGGCGACCACGCTCAGGCAGCGGAATGGCCTGATTCTGCCTGAGATATTCCCGCAAAATCAGGGCGTCAATTTTGGTCGCATTACCGCGAATGGCAATATTCTGATAAGACAGCGGGATCATCCTCGCCTGGACAAAAGCACTCTGGGAAAGCAGACGGCTGAGCGCTTCGGTCTCCTCAATATCATGCAGGGCATACCGCATCAACTTTTCCGGATTTCGCTTAAACTCCGCAGATATTTCGCTCCCTTCAATATACGTTCGATTCGCCGGCGCAATCCCGAAATGCCGCGCCACATCTTTAAGCCCATACCCATCGAGCGAGCGATGGGTAATGTCATAGGCTTGTACCATGAAATAAGTATCCACAATATGCCGCCCGAACACTTCGAATCGTGAAAAGGAAAGGGTGCGTTCCCCCACCGAGAACCGGCTCGGACGGGAATCCGGGGCGGCGCCATTCCGTCCAAGCGCTAATTTTACCCCGCACCGCCTGGCCCGTTTTGTGAGATAAGGAAGATCAAAATTAAAAATATTATGTCCTTCGATCACATCCGGGTCGCGTTCCTGCACAATGGCCACAAAACGCTCCAACATTGATTTTTCAGTACATTCAGCGCCGGACAAAACCTCCCGCCAACCTGACGAATCGCCCATTGCAATCGCAATCAGCCGGTCACCCTCACGATCTGCATTACAGAAGTCATACCCTTCAGTAGTAAAACATTCGATATCCACCTGCATTCGGCGCAAATCCTCAAAGCGCAGTCCTTTGAAAAGGGTTTGGCCGGTTTGCATCAAATATTGTTGAACAGGATCAGACAGCAGAAAATAGGGTGCTTGAGGATTGCCAGCCATAACCCCGCTTTCCTTCGCTAACGAGGCTTTGGCTTTCTGACAGGATTTCCAGGTTGGGAAGTTGACTTTCCAGCGGAACGGCGCTTCGCCCTTGAAATCATTCACTTCAACTTCGGCACCGGTTACTGCCAAGAGTTCCTTCTTCGCCAGAAGAATAAAGGGAGAAAACGGTACTTCCGATTGGATCGTCCGACCGTCCTTGCGCCAAAACAGAACCATCTTATCCTGTGCGAGCCCCTCCACATGCTCGACGGCCATCAACCGGGTGGCAGGATCCGCCCCCACCAGAAGCGGATCGTCAATAAAATGGTCGTTTCCCGGGGTCAAAGTTTCCTCCACTTTCCTAGCGCACGAAGGGTTGTTCAGCAATTTTAGCCTTCAATCGCTGGAGATGAATCGCCGTTGCATCGTTGAGGGCCTGGCAAATGAATGTGAATTCCTTCGCCTCGCTCTTGACGGTGGAGAAGAACTTGGATTCAATCACGGACAATTCGATACGGGTGGCCGTCGCAATGCATTCGGCTTCGGTTGGCGTGCCACTCCGGGCTTGCTCCACGGCGGCGCGCACAAAGGCTACTTCCTCGGCGATCATCTCGGGTCGAAACAAGCCGATATTCCAAAACAAATAGCCGGCGTCCAGTTGCTTATGCAAAGAGGCAAGAATGTCGGCGTGCTCCTGCTCCTCACTCGCCAATACATTCCACAGCGAACGACTTTGAGGGTGCAGAGCCGCATATAACTTATATAACTCACCCATCATCAACTCACAGGTCACAAGACTGTCCAATATCTGGCGTTGTAACTGTATGATTTGGTCTTTCATGTTCTGGCCATGCGATTATTCAGCGCGTCTTCCCTGTAACTTTTGGATTTATAACATTCTGAAATGAGATCATCAATCCATTCATTAAGTCTGCGTGAGCCGTTTATGGAGTTACACCGAACTTCTGGGCAAGTTACTGTTTGCCTGTGACTTCGCCCTGCCGTAGAATGCCTTTACAGCGGGAAAACAAGATGAAAATGAGACATGTAATTTCAACGGGACTGGTGTCCGGACTCCTAACCGTGGTCGGAATATGGGCAGCCTCAGCCGATGGAATCAAGCCCGGGGATACTGTCGAAATGGTCATTCGGGAATTGGGAAAGCCCCAAGGCCGTATCTCCGCAGGAATCTATGAAGTATATCTCTATGACCGGGGCAAGGTGGAATTGGTCAGCAATCGCGTCACGACCGTCGATTTGATCACTGCGGAAGAGGCTTCAGCCAAACGCTTGGCGCAAGAAAAGCGCCAGCAGGAAGCCGCACAACGCGCTAAAGAAGCCCAGGAACGCCGACAGATCGAGGGCAATAGGATCCTGACAGAACGTCTGGCGGATACCTTTTTCCGGGCCCAGTCTGCCGGCGAACAGTTGGATTATTGGGATATTTTCAAAGCCCAGTATCCCGAGATCGATATCGGGTCGATCTACGCGCCCTTGTCCCGCCAGTATCAATCTGAATTAGAACAAGCCAGAATACGGGAACAACTGGCCAATCTCCAGCAACGTACTGCCGCCGCCGAGGAACGGGCCGCTCGCGCAGAACGGGCGGCGGAAGACGCCTACTGGTCACGGCCGCCGATTGTAACCTATGTGCCCGTTCCCTGGGTTCAGGGGTACCATCACGACTATCCAAGAGACCGGGATGCTCGGGATCACACAAATACGGTCTCCCGTCTCGTCCCGGCCAATCCCCAAATTGCCTCCCCGCCATCAATCCGTAAAATCCCGACGGTCAATATCCCCAAAGCCGTTAGCCCTGCCAATACTACCGGCACAACCGTCAATGCGAAATCCGGTTCCCTCTCATCCAAATAGCATGAAAATGAACCCGCCGCAAAAAGCGATGGGTTTTTTTATGGTTATAACTATAATGACGGCTTCGGATAAAAGGTGGAGAAGCAAATGAGCACAAAGCATGATAAAAATCGAATCATCATATTTGATACAACCCTCCGGGATGGCGAGCAGGCACCGGGCTGCAGTCTGAATCAACGTGAAAAACTTGAGATTGCCCGTGCGCTCGCAGCATTGAAAGTGGATGTGATTGAGGCGGGATTTCCCATCGCCTCACCCGACGACTTTGAGGCGGTACACACCATCGCGGAAAACATCAAGGGGCCCGTCATTGCGGCCCTTGCCAGGACCATTGAAAAGGACATCGAGCGGGCTGGTCTGGCCATTGCCCCGGCGGCAAAAAAACGCATCCATACGTTCAGTTCCGGAAGCGATATCCACTTGGAAAAAATTCTCAAAATGAGCCGCTCTCAAAATATTGAGCGTTCGGTCAAGGCGGTCAAGTTCGCCAGGACCTTCACCGATGACGTGGAATATTCCGCCCAGGACACCACACGATCCGACCGGGAGTATCTCGTTGATCTCTATACCGCGGTGGCCGAAGCCGGCGCGACCACCCTGAACATCCCTGATACTGTCGGGTACGCCATCCCGGAGGAATATGGCGTGATGATCCAGTACGTCTCGGAACGCGTCAAAGCCCGGGCCCCCGGCGTAATCATCTCGGTTCATTGCCACAATGATCTCGGGATGGCCGTCGCCAATTCGCTGGCCGCTGTCCGGGCGGGAGCACGCCAGGTTGAGTGTACCATCAACGGGCTCGGTGAACGCGCCGGCAATACCTCGCTGGAAGAAATCGTCATGGCGCTCCGCACACGTCAGGATTACTTCCATCTCCACACCCATGTGGAGACCAAGGAAATCTTCCGGGTGAGTCGCATGGTCAGCCGGATGACTGGGATGACCGTTCAACGGAATAAAGCCATTGTCGGAGCCAATGCCTTTGCCCACGAATCGGGAGTTCATCAGGATGGCGTGCTTAAGGAGCGCACAACCTATGAAATCATGCGCCCCGAGGATATCGGCATCGAAGGATCCGATCTGGTTTTAGGCAAGCACTCCGGCCGTCACGCCTTTCGCGACAAACTCACGAAGATGGGCATGAAACTCACGGATACAGAAATTGAGAATGCGTATCATCGGTTTATTGAACTCGCCGACAAGAAAAAGAATATCTATGACGATGATCTCCTGTCCATTGCCCGCGACCAGATGGACATCATCGAGAATGCCTTTGTGCTGGATTACCTGCACGTCTCGGCGGGAACCGGCATCGTTCCCACCGCCACGCTCCGTCTCAAACGCGGCAAAGAGGTTTTCCAGGATGCCGGCTGCGGTGACGGGCCGGTCGATGCGGCGTTGAAAACCATTGACCGTATTACCAAGGTGAAAGGCCAGTTGCTGGACTTTTCCCTTCAGGCAATCTCCGTTGGCAAGGACGCCATGGGCGAAGTCACCGTTCGTGTTGCGTTCGGCGATGAGATCGTGAGCGCCAAGGCGGCCAGCACCGACATTGTCGAGGCCGGCACCAAAGCCTATCTTTCCTGCGTCAACCGGCTTATTTTCAATCACGAGTTCCGTGATAAAACAGAGAAAGGGACGCGGAAATGAGGGCACTGAGCGGCCACACCCAACCGTTTGCCGTGCTCGGACATCCGATCGGGCACACGCTGTCACCCGTGATGCATAATGCGGCCTTTGAGTCGCTGGCCATGGATGCCATCTATCTTGCCTTCGATGTTGCCCCGTCCGCCTTACTCACCGTCTTGCCCTCGATGAAGGCCATGGGATTCAGGGGGGTCAACCTGACCGTTCCCTTGAAAGAAGTGGCGTTTAAAGGACTGGCCGAATTGGATGACTCCGCACGCCGACTGGGGGCAGTCAACACCGTTGAGTTTACTCCCGAGGGGTTGCGGGGGCACAACACGGATGGGAAAGGTTTTCTCACAGCCATCCGGGAAGCCTTCGATTACTCGGTCAAAGGACAGTCCCTGTTTGTTATGGGGTGTGGCGGGGCCGGTCGTGCCGTCGCCATCACTGCGGCAAGCGAGGGTGCCCGGCGCCTGATCCTTGCGGATATTGAAGAAAGCCGTTGCCAGAATATTGCCCGCGAACTTGCCGCCCTGACCCCCTCCACGATAATTGAGATGGCGGGGACAACCCCGGAACAATGGCAGCACCAAACCCAACAAGCAGACTTGATCATCCAAGCCTCACCTGTGGGAATGAAAGCCGAAGATGTCTGTCCCCTGCCCGCCTCCGCGTTTCGGTCCGGACAACTGGCCTTTGACCTTGTGTATAACCGGCCCGAAACCTGTTTCACCCGGGCGGCCACCGCAGGGGGCGCCAAGGCCGTGAACGGCTTGGGCATGTTGCTTCATCAAGGCGCCGAGGCCTTTACCATCTGGACGCAAAAACCCGCCGCCGTTGAAGTCATGCGAACGGCGCTGGAGAAAGCCTTGTACGGCTAAACGGCGGGAGGCTTGCGCATGACCACACAATTGCGGCCATTAAACTCAACCCGCACGAGTCCCCAGATTTTACCGATGTAACGAAAAGTGGCCTCGGAATAGAATACAATGTGCGCAGGATCTTTGGCGTAATGCCAGTCAGTGAGCGGGATCTCCGGCGTCACCAGGCTGGTCACCACAACCAGAAAACCACCCGGGCGAATCAGCGAAATCATTTGTTCCCATTCAACCCGGGGGTTTCTGAAATGCTCAACGACTTCGGTGGACACCACGGCATCGAACGGCTCCTGCCCTGCCAGCGAAGCCGTCAAAACAACACCGGGCACAACCTGATTTCCAAATAAGGGATCATAACCCACCACACTATACCCCGTCCGGTTGAGCAGCTGTACCAATACGGGGGTAGGCCCGGAGCCATAATCGAGAATCGTTGGCAAAGTTGTTTCGCAGGGCTGGAGACAAGCCTTAAGACAATCCACCGCCACCCCCAAAAACTCAACGTAGCCAAGATTGGACAAACTGTTTTGATGCAACAAATAGCGTTGATATTCCTGTTCCGGAGCGAGATGGAATTCCGGCAAAATAAAACGCAAGTCACAGGCGGGACAGGCGCAATAGATCCGGCTCAAAACCCACCCGCCAAAGGGAGCCACCGTTCCACACAAAGGGCAGGAATTAGTTTCCACGGGATTCAACCAAAGGAACACCGCTGGATGTTTCTGGAGGAAGGCCCGCTCCATCACGCCGTTCCCGGAAGAATTTTCCACGTCGTCCCCGTCGACGGGGACGATCTGCGCCTTCTTCGGAGGAACCCTCATGCCCCCACCGTTCCTGACGTGGTTGCCAGGGAAACGACAACGCCTGTTCCAGCGCCTGCTGATTTTCCCCTGTCAGACGAACCATAAATTCCAGATAGGCCAAGGCCTCCGGGAAAAACGCCCGGCTCGCCAGAGGGGCTGCGCGACGACCATGATCAGCCGTCAATCTTGGTTGGGAGGCCAAAATCTCAGCCGTACGGTAACGCACGGTTTTCGGGACTTGCACCCGCTCCGTGAGTCCGCCGAAATGTTCCATGGTCACGGAATGCAGGGCCAACCCATGGTGGTGGTGCCCCTGACTGACCATTTCACCGGCGCGCGATTCATGCATGCCACCGAACATCAGGGCGAAAAGAAGCGCGGGTGAGACTTCCCGCCCGGCCACTCTCCATTCATCCACCTGCTTGAGCGCCTCGCTGATTCGCCGACACTGCGGGGTCCCCTTGCCGGGGCCAAGCCAGGATCCGAGGTCGGGGAAAAGCATTTCATAGAGACCATACTCCCGGAGCAGTTCATAGGCCCGCTGCCCGGCCTTGCAGAAAAAGAGTTTTTGCACTTCTTCATACAGGCGGGAACGGTTCGCCGTTGCAAGCGTCGCATAGTGATCCCTCATCGCCTGGGCGGTATCGGGATCGATTGCAAAATCAAGCATCGCCGCAAACCTGACCGCCCGGACCATTCTTACGGGATCTTCCACACACCGAACGCCAGGATCACCAATGAACCGGATCAACCTGCGCTTGAGATCTTCCAATCCGCCAACATAGTCAATCAGGGAGTAATCACGGATATCATAGAACAAGGCATTCACGGTAAAATCGCGCCGCAGGGCATCTTCCTCTGGTGACCCGAAAAGATTGTCCCGGACAATCAATCCGTCCTCCCTGCGGATATGGAGGGAATTTGACTGGGGCGGTGAAAAATCGGGAGTGCCAGGGTTATCTGATAAATCTGACGGATCAGATAAATCCGGGGAGTCAGGAGGCTGGTTGGCCCGGAACGTCGCGACTTCAATGATTTTATCGCGCCCAAAAAATACATGTACCAGCCTGAAACGACGACCGATCAACCGACTGTTTCTAAAAACCCGCCTGACTTCATTAGGCGTGGCATCAGTGACAACATCAAAATCCTTGGGTTGCCTTCCCAGCAACAAATCTCGCACGCCACCACCGGCAATGTAGGCAATATAACCGGCCTCTTTAAGACCATAGAGCACTTTAAGAGCTTCAGGACTGATGTTCTGGCGGCTGAGGGTATGATCTGATCGTTTAACAATAACGGGGTCCACACGAATTCCTTATAAAACCTATTTCATTGTCTCACTCTCAGCGTCGTATTGTCAATCATACCGTTGTGCAGGGAAAGGTTATCCGATTCTGCGAACAATCTCCTCGACGACCTGATCAATATTCAATCCGGTGGTATCCACCACCTGGGCATCTTCGGCCAGTCTCAATGGGGCGGTTTTACGGCCTGAATCGCGCTTATCCCGGTCGGTCAGTGAAACCATTACCCGCCCGACATCTGATGATGATCGTTCTGCCTGCAATTCGGCATGGCGCCGCCGCGCTCTTTCCTCGGGGCTGGCGTCCAGATAGAACTTTGCAACGGCATCAGGAAAAACCACGGTCCCAATATCACGCCCTTCCATGACCAGATTTCCGAATCGCAGCATCTCCTGCAACCAGCGGGTAACCTGGGCCCGGATTTCTGGAATCGCGGCCACAAGACTGACGGATTCATTCACTTTCTCTTTCCGGATTTCTTCACGCGGCTCATAGCCATTGATCCGATATCGGATCGCCTCATCCGCATCAAAGAATTCCACGGCCATTCGCCCCATGGCGGCAATCACTTGCGAAGAATCGGACAAGTCGCACCCGGATTCCACGGCCTGCCAGGCGAGTCCACGGTATAACGCACCGGAGTCCACATACTTATATCCCAGTCGGGCGGCGACTTTCCTGGCGACAGTGGATTTTCCCGACGCCGACGGGCCGTCAATCGCAATGACTTTATTCAGCATGGCCGCCAACCTTTCTCAGGTCCTCCCAAAAACCGGGGTAAGACTTATTCACACAGGCAATGTCATTCATGCGTACCGGAGCGTCAGCATACATCGCGAGCACCGACATCGCCATAGGCAGCCGGTGATCCCCGTAACTATCCACTGTGACGCCACCCTTCAACCGGGTCGGCCCCTCGATTATCATTCCGTCAGGAGTTTCTTGAACATTGACGCCCATCCGGGTCAAGTTATCAACCACGCTACGAATCCGATCCGATTCCTTTACCCGCAGTTCCGCCGCATCACGGATCACTGTTCGTCCCCTAGCCAAAGCGCCCGCTACCGCCACCAGTGGTAATTCGTCTATTAGATCGGGAATCTCACTGCCGCCCACTTCGGTCCCGTGCAAGGCACGGCCTTCAATGCGGATCGTCCCCAAACTCTCACACGCCGTATCATCCTGCGTTTCCGTGAAAGTAATCGCGGCGCCCATGCGTTGCAGCACGCCAACCAATGCATTCCGGCGCGGATTCCACCCCACATTGTGCAGTTCCATGACATGGCCTTCTCCACAGGCGGCCGCTGTAATCCAAAAGGCCGCTGATGAAATGTCACCGGGGACATTCCATGAGCGCGCCGACAACCGGGGCCCTGCCGCTCCATAGCCGCGCAACGAGACCTGAAGGCCATTGACGATCACGGGGACTCCCATCGCGGTCAGCAACCGCTCCGTATGGTCACGGGTCGGACTGACCTCGGATACCGTAGTCATTCCTTCTGCAAACAAAGCAGCCAACAACACACACGATTTTACCTGAGCTGAAGCCACTGGCGGCGCATACTCTATTCCCTTCAATGTTCCGCCTGTAATCCGGATAGGGGCACAGCCTTTTTCCCCGAGTAATTGGATCGAGGCACCCATCCTGACCAACGGTTCAGAGATACGCCGCATGGGGCGCGATCTCAATGAGGCATCCCCTGTCATTTCGGACGTGAACGGCTGCCCCGACAGTAAACCGGCCAACAACCGGATTCCCGTTCCAGAATTCCCCATATCGAGCACTTCGGACGGACAACAGAAGCCCCCCCCCACTCCGGTTATCTCCAGGAAGTCCCCGGAAAATTCATACCGGGCTCCCAGTTTCGTCATGGCATTAAGAATCGTGACGCAGTCTTCACTCCTGAGAAAACCCTTTACCGTTGTTGTTCCGCGGGCACAGGCGGCCAACATGGCAATCCGATGGGAAATACTCTTATCGCCAGGAACAGACATATCCCCCTTGATTCGCCGGCAAGGCGAGACGGTTATAGATTGGCTTTTGTTATTCATCAAGGGGGCTAAGTTTAACCACCCTTTAGGTGTAAGATCAAGCTGAACACTGAGTTATGCTGGGTTATGCAAAAAGTTAAATATTCGGGGTTGCTTGACACAAAATGATATTTTCGTAATTCTAATAAAAGTTCGATATTCAAATGAAGGGGGGGATGCATGAATCGCTCATCTCAAACTATGCGGATAGATATTCCGCCGGATCTAAAAACTGTAAAACATCTTACTAAAACCCAGCCCCTTGTTGCTCCCCCACCGATTTTGCCACCAGAAGGAACCTCACGCGGCAAGACCAAGTCAGCCCTAGGCGATCCTGTTTTTCAGGAACTATTTCAAAGTGTATATGATGGTGCCATTATTTCCACCATGAGTGGAAGAATTGTCGACGCCAACCCCCGGGCAATCGGGTTTCTTCAATATTCACGCGATGAGTTACTCACACTGAACCTGACAAACATCATTTCAGGAACCGATAATTCAACATTGAAGACCATCGAGAATTGCATCAAAAAAGATCGATTTATCCTGATTCAAGCCTATTGTGCCCGAAAAGATAAGGCGCTTTTCCCTGTCGAAATCGCGGTCAATCCTCTTACCGTCGGGGGCGCGGAATATTTCTGTTGTTTCATCCGCGATATCACCTGGCGTCAACAGACCGAAGAAATATTAAAAACCATCCATACGGCCATTCAAAATGCCGCCACCGGAATTGTGATCGCCGATCTCAGTGGTCAAATAGATTATGCCAATCAGGCAACTGAACGGCTTTACGGTGAGGCCAAGTCTCTCGCCGAGCGCTTTGTGCAGGATCTGTTGAAGGACAGTCAGGCTTTCCCTGTAATTCTTGAGACCATCAAAACAGGAGCAAACTGGTCCGGTGAAGTGCTCATGACTCGCAAAAACGCCGCCCCAATTCATGTGCAACTCGCTGCCGCGCCGAATCGGAATGCGAATGAGGAGTTAACCGGCATGATCCTCTCGTTCCTTGATATCAGCGACCGTATCCGGGCTCAGGAAGCGGAAAAACAGACCGAACGGCAAAATGTCATGATGCAAAGCCTTGGCGCCGCATGCCATCATCTGGGACAACCCGCAACCGTATTACTGGCAAGCCTGGAACTGATGATGCGGGTCAAAGATACGGACAAAGCGATGGGCGAGGAATTGCTGGCATCCAGTATTGAAGCCGCCGAAACCTTAAGAAAAATGCTTCATAATCTCAATGATATCACGGAATATAAAACGACGTCATACATTGAAGGTCAAGACAGTTCCGGCCATTCCGAATCCCGTATCCTCGATGTAAAAAAGGACTGACGGCATAAAAAAACACAGCCCCGAAATGGGGCTGTGTGATCAAACTTGCTCCATGAGCAGGTTGTCAGTCCGTCAACGCATGACCAGTTATTGTGCAGGTCGCATTCGTTCCTATTGCTTTAAAATCGATCGTACCTCCAGCAGGGCAATTCGTAGCCGAGGTAGGATTTTTGACATAACCCAAAACCTCCCCTTTCTCGGTATCTGTAATTACATGGTTCTGATCTATTTTTTTCGCCAAGGCCCACTGTTCCTTGCCGGCCTCAATCATGCGCAGGTTGTTGATACAAGCATTCGTCTGCGACGTTGTTCTTGCCTTCATGAATGAAGGAATTGCAATCGCGGCCAACAAGCCGATGATCGCGACTACAATCATAATCTCCACCAGCGTAAACCCTTGCTTCATCTTCTTCATCTTCTCATCTCCTTCTTTTGTTGTTTGTTAAAACTTGTTCCTCACGATTGTGATAGTAAGCAGTAGTCATGCCAACCATTATTTAGTCATTATAATTATCAATTGTTGTCTATTTTACATACTTTCGAGCCTATCCATTTACCGAAAATGCGCAATAATTCTCAAAAATGAATAAACAACTGTATTCGCAAAAATGACAGCTTCATTAATTATTCGCAAATATAAAAAACCGATTTGTCGCAAAAAAGAGAATGCGGGGATAAATAACGAATTAAGGAGAGGGTTTATCCTCTGGCATCTTTCTATAAAGTGTTGCCAGACTGATCTTTAAAGCCTTGGCGGCTTTTTCTTTGTCCCCTTTGGATACAGCTAAAACCTGTTCAAGGTATTCTTTTTCCCGTTCGCGCAAGAAGGTTTTGAGCGATTTGTTTTTGAAGGCGTCAGTGGAACTTTCGGGCCCACCTGATCCGCGGGTAACAGGCTTAACTTGATTTAAAATCCGTGGGGGCAATACATCCATGGTAATTTTGTTATCCTGAGCGAAAGTAATGGCATGCTTCATCGCATTTTCAAGTTCCCGGACATTTCCGGGCCAGGCATATCTTTCCAAGACATCCCTCACTTCGGGCAATAACTTCGGGATTTCGCGGCCTTCGGCGGTTTCATTGCGCAATACATGATAGACAAGGGGGAGAATGTCTTCCTGCCGTTCCCGCAAAGGTTTGATATCTATGGGAATCACACTCAGACGATAATAGAGGTCCTCACGAAATGTCCCCTGCTTGATCATCGCCTCCAAGCTGGCATTGGTGGCCGCAATGACACGGACATCCACCGGGATATTATCATTTCCACCTACCCGCCGAATTTCCTTTTCCTGCAGGACCCGCAGCAGTTTCCCCTGAATACTGATAGGCATAGAAGGAATCTCGTCCAAAAACAGGGTCCCGCCATTGGCGGTTTCAAAAAGACCGTCCTTATTTGCCGAAGCACCGGTGAACGCACCTTTCATGTGTCCGAACATTTCAGACTCGAGGAGCGCTTCCGGGAGTGCCGCGCAATTCACGGCCACAAAGCGCTTGTCTTTTCGGCGACTGTTCAGGTGTATGGCCTTGGCCACCAATTCTTTCCCGGTACCACTTTCCCCCGTGATCAAAACCGTGGTATCGGCAGGGGCTACCCGCTTTATCATCTCGCACACATTCCGCATGGCGGCACTCTCAGCGACGATATTTTCAAATTTATATCGCCCGACCAATTCCTCCTTGAGTTCAATGTTCTCTGAAAGGGCACGACTGTACTCCAAGGCGCGCTGAATGGTGATTAACAGCTCATCCATCTTGAAGGGCTTGGTCACATAATCAAAGGTGCCCAATTTCATGGCTTCAATCGCCGTTTCAACAGAGCCATAGGCCGTCAAAATAATCACAGGCATAGCCGGACGCACCTGCCGGGCTATCTTGAGGAGTTCAAGCCCGTCGATAGGCGTCATGCGAATGTCCGTGATCATGAGATCAAAGATCTCGGTCTTTAATAACTCAGGAACTTTGCTGCTATCTTGAATGGGGGTAAGGGCATAACCCTCCCCCTTCAGGATCGTATTGAGGAGGCTCAGCATCCTGGGTTCATCATCAATCAGCAGAATTCGCGGCATGGAAATAGCCCTCTTGATTAAAAATCACATCAAACTTATGCGAGTGATAATAGAATCATTAAACAGAGGAAACAACATGTTTTCTCATTTTTAAGATTATTCTCGATTGAACGAGTTCAACACTGCATTTCGGCCATCCGAAGAAATGGGAGGAAAATCATATTGGGTCTCAAAAAGCGCAACGATTTGATCGCACACGACGGATTCATCCTCCCCGACAACCTGAATTCTAACTGTAGCCCCTTCTTGAAGCCCCAAAGACACAAGCGACAATAAAGAACGTAAATCAGCTTCACCGGCTTCTGAAAAAACACGAATTTGGCAGGGGTGCCGACTGGCCTCAGTAACAATTTTAGCGGAGGGTCGACAATGGATGCCCTGACCATTACGTATTATGGCGGTTCGCTCGATCATACTTGAGTGATTCCTTGCCCCAGGATCTCGCGCACTTTATCGGCCAATACCTCCTGCCGATACGGTTTCACAAGAATGTGATCAAACGTAGAATCCACTCCATATTTTACTGCAGATTCACGATCAAAACCGGTTATATAGAGAGTTTTGGCCTGTGGCTGAAAGCCCAGAATTTGCTTCATCAGCACCACCCCGCTCATTTCCGGCAAGACAATATCAGATATAACCAGATGAATCGTTTGGGTTGTATCTGAGCAGAGCATTAAGGCAGCGGAGGGATCTGCGACCGCCAAAACATTATATCCCCATTGTGCCAGTATTCGCTGGGTAAATCCCCGAACAGGAGCGTCATCTTCAACAACTAGAATTGTCTCCGAGCCGACCTTAACAGGCGCCCTGCTTTCAGGCAGAGCTTCTCCTGCTTCGCCTTCCGTGGCGCGGAAATAGACCCTAAATTCGGTCCCCAGCCCGACACGGCTATCCACCTCAATATAACCATGACATTGGCGGACAATTCCATAGACCATTGATAACCCCAACCCCGTGCCGCGTCCTCTCTCTTTGGTTGTGAAAAATGGCTCGAAGATATGTTCCTGAACCGTCGTTTCCATTCCACATCCGGAGTCAATAATTTGAAGCATTCCATAGTGGCCCGGGTCCACCGCCACATGAGTCTTGCAATACTCTTCATCCAAGAAGATGCCCCGCGTTTTTATCTGAAGGGTCCCTCCCTTAGGCATGGCATCCCGGGCATTGACCGCCAAGTTAAGCACGACCTGCTCGATTCCCCCGGAATCAGCCTCAACAAACTCAGGAGGGGAACTCATTTGAATATCCAGTACAACATCCTCCCCGAGGGTGCGTTTCAACAAGAGCACCATTCCCTCGACGGTCTCATTCAAATTAATTCGCTGAATTTGCAAGCTTTGGCGTCGGCCTACCGCGAGAAGCTGTGCCGTCAATTTGGCAGCCCGTTCAGCACTATTCAAGGCTTCCTGAATATCCGCCCTTGCCGAATGACCTTCCGGTAATGCGTCCGCCGCCAACGCCCCAAACCCGAGAATGGACGTCAGCAGATTGTTAAAATCATGAGCCACCCCACCGGCCAACAATCCCAACGCCTCCATTTTCTGGGACTGACGGAGTTGCATTTCCCGTTCAATCAACAACTCCTCGGCTTTCTTCCGTTCTGTGATATCTCTCAATAACAAGACCCCCCCCCCATGCTGCTTCAGAACTCCGGAAATAATTTCCATGGGGAAAGTCCGTCCGTCTTTCCGTTTGCCTGTTGCCCAACCGACGTGAAATCCATCACGTTCCAAAGCATCATATATTTCATGCTTGTTCAGCGTCGAGTTACGCCGGTCGGAATAAAGCAGGTCTGTTTTGCGCCAAACCACCTCATCAGACTGATACCCGAACATACGCAACACCGATTGGCTCGCCGTCAAAATATTCCTGTTGGGATCCACTACCAAAAGCACATCAGGACTGATAGACTCGATAATGTCTTCCAATTCTTCGCTTTTAAGGGCCGCTCTGCGCCAACGCCGATATGAAAAACACAACAAAACAATCACCCACAAGACCAGAAAATTAATGACAAACTGAACGGCAATTGAACTGGAATGAGGACGGAAAAAACGGGTGATTATTTCATCAAAATTAATGATTATCCCTATGAGGGACAACGCAAAGGCCGTGGCAAGGGAAAAGGCCAAGGACAACCACTCCCTCCTGTCCAGACTCGTCACCCAGAATTTTTGTTTTTTTCGCCTAGGTATAGTCATAAATAAGACAAATCAATCAATAATGTGAACAATGATTAACTATGTTCTATGCTAAATGCCAGTCAATTCTCTCCGTTGACATGGATTGCATTCTCATGGGGCTTGGCATATGATCGCCTCGAAAGAGCCAGGACCATTCATGAATAATACATCCCATGCTTCTATCCCACCCGCCCGACCTGTAGTCGCAATTGTGGGGCGCCCTAATGTAGGAAAATCAGCCTTGTTTAACCGAATTATTGGCCGTCGGCTGGCGATTGTCCATGAGGAATGCGGCGTTACCCGGGATCGCATCATCTCCAGCTCGGAATGGAATGGCAAATCTTTTGATCTCATTGACACGGGAGGCCTGACAAAGTTCAACCGTGCCACCCATACCAATATCATTGAGGCCGAAACACGACAACAAGCAGAAACGGCCATTGAGGATGCCACGCTCGTCATTCTCGTCGTCAATGTCGAAGATGGGATTCTCCCCATTGACCGGGAAGTTGAACGTCTTATCCACCAAAAGGGAACCCCTGCGGTCGTTGCCGTCAACAAGTGCGACAATCCCGAACGTGGAGAATTGGATGCCGCCCCGTTTGAGCGCCTCGGGTTCCCGGTTTTTAGCGTTTCTGCGCTCCATAATCTCGGTCTTCAAGAACTGCTGGATCATGTCGCCAGCCAACTGCCGACCCTTCCCCCCGAACCGGTTCACGAGCCATTAAAAATCACGATTGTCGGACGACCCAATGTCGGAAAATCTTCCTTCATCAACCGGATTCTTCGCAAACAGCGCGTCATTGTTTCCGACGTACCCGGGACCACCCGCGACAGCATTGATATTCCCATGACCATTGGGAGCGGGCCAACCGCACGGCATTATCTGCTGACGGATACGGCTGGAATGCGCAAAATGGGAAAGGTCGACGGTGCCGTAGAGCGCTATAGCGTCTTTCGTGCTCAGGCCAGCATTGAACGGGCGGATGTTGTCGCCCTGATTCTTGACGCCACACAAGGTCCCACCGCACACGATAAAACCATTGCCAGCTTGATTGAGGAAAATGAAAAGGGCTGCGTGGTCATCGTCAATAAGTGGGATTTGATGACCGATAAGGCCACACAAAAGGAATACCTCAACGCCCTGTCCCGCGAGGTGCCCTTCCTGCACTGGGTGCCCATCCTTTTTGTCTCAGCAAAAGACGGATACAACATTCGGCAATGCCTTGAGGCAATCGACCAGGTAGCCGAACAAATCCAAACCAGGATCCCGACAGGACTACTCAATCGCACCATTATGAAAGCCTACGAACGGGTTCAGCCCCCTGTTATCAGTAACAAACGCTTCAAAATTTATTACGCAACCCAACTCGGGATCAAACCTATCCGAATTGGACTGTTTGTGAACGACCCCAAACGTCTTCCCGCCACCTATCGCGAATACTTGGTCAATGCCATGCGCAAAGCATTCGGTCTCCTTGGTGCCCCCCTCATTTTCATCCCCAAAGAGCGCTCCAGGGCCCAATTTGTGGCCAAACCCCAATAAACTAGCTGTTGTATGTAGGATTTTTTTATCCACAATAGGTAGTACGCAAAATCCCCTTATAAACCGCTAATTCATATCACGCATTATTCCAATATACAATCGCAACACGTTTATAATTAACGTCTTGCAAATATTCAAATAATTTATTGCGATTATCGGAAAAGTATAAAATTTTCTTCTTTTCTCATTGCGCACCACAATCTGTAGTGGTAACCATTGACCTGTTGGTTGTGATGGCCCAATATTTTGTGTCCTCACTGTAACAGATAACTATCTTCCGCTAATGTTCATCCTAGGAGTTGTGTGCCATGATTGAGAGTAAAGTCGATTCTTCCACCGAACAGAAATCAGCCAAAACAAGCCGTTCACTAAAAAATAAAATTAAGCACAAAGGAATGTCCGTTAGCAAAGTTTTCGCCCCCAAAGGGCCAAATCCCTATGAAGGAATTGAATGGAGTCTACGCAAAGCCTCAATTACTGATGACAAAGGGAATGTCATTTTTATTCAGGACAACATCGAAGTTCCCAAAGCCTGGTCCATGCTCGCAACAAACATTGTCGCTTCCAAGTATTTCTATGGTGGCGCCAAAACCAAGCTCCGGGAAAACTCTGTGCGTCAGCTCGTGGATCGTGTCGCCCGAACCATCGCCGACTGGGGTAAAGCCGAAGGATACTTCGCCACGGCTGAAGATGCCGAAAACTTCTATTGTGATCTCGCCTGGTTATGCGTGAACCAGTACGGCTCATTCAACAGCCCGGTGTGGTTTAACGTGGGCCTTTACCAGGCCTACGGGGCCACCTCCGATAGCCGGTCCAGTTACTATTACAATTCCGAGGCCGATAAGATCGTCGTCTCCCGGGATAGTTACAAACACCCTCAAGCCTCCGCCTGTTTCATCCAGTCAGTCAAAGACACCATGGAAGACATCATGCGCCTCGTCAGTACAGAGGCCATGCTTTTCAAATACGGTTCCGGCACCGGCACCGACCTGAGTTCTCTCCGGAGCAGTCGGGAAAAACTTTCCGGAGGAGGGACTCCCTCCGGCCCCCTGAGTTTTATGCGCGTCTTCGATCAGGTGGCCGCCGTCATCAAATCCGGCGGTAAGACACGCCGGGCAGCCAAAATGCAGAGCCTCAAAATATCCCATCCCGACATCATGGATTTCATCACCTGCAAGACCAATGAGGAGAAAAAAGCCTGGGCGCTGATCGATCAAGGCTATGATGGCTCATTCGGCGGCGAAGCCTACGAGTCCGTGATGTTCCAGAACGCCAACCTTTCGGTGCGCGTGACGGATGAATTCATGAAAGCCGTTGAAAATGACGGAGACTGGCAGACCCGCGCCGTCACGACAGGTGACGTCGTGGAAACACTTCCAGCCAGCAAACTGATGCATCTCATCGCCGAAGGCACCCACCTCTGCGGGGACCCCGGCATGCAATACGACACCACCATCAACAAGTGGCATACCTGTATTAATAGTGGACGGATCAACGCCAGCAACCCCTGTTCAGAATACATGTTCATCGACGACAGCGCCTGTAATCTGGCGTCCCTGAACATCATGAAGTTCATGCACGATGACGGCACTCTTGACGTCGAGCGTTTCAGCGCTGCCGTCAGGACTTTTATCATCGCGCAGGAAATTCTGGTCGGCTGCGCCAGCTATCCGACCGAGGAAATCGCCACCAACTCCCACCTGTTCCGCCCCCTTGGCCTCGGTTACGCCAATCTGGGTGCGGTTCTCATGAGTCTGGGCCTCCCGTATGACAGTGACGAAGGCCGCGCCTTTGCCGCTATCGTCACCGCCATTATGACGGGTCACGCCTATGCCGCCTCCTCAGAACTGGCAACCGTCAAGGGGACCTTCGCCGAATATGCCAAAAACCGCGAACCCATGCTGAACGTCATCCGCATGCATGCCCAAACGCTGCTTGAAATGGATAGTTCGTTATGTCCTCCGGAACTCTACAAGGCGGCCGGTGCAATCTGGGCGAAGGTTCAAAACAACGGCACCACAAACGGTTTCCGCAATTCTCAGGTCACGCTCCTTGCCCCCACCGGCACCATTGGGTTCATGATGGATTGCGACACCACCGGCATTGAACCTGACCTCGCCCTTATCAAATACAAACAGCTGGCGGGTGGCGGGCTAATGAAATTGATCAACCGGACCGTTGAATCCGGCCTTCGTAAATTGGGTTATAATGGAAGTATTGCCCGCATCTTGCAACATATCGACGAACAGGAAACAATCGAAGGCGCCGCCGACCTGAAAGATGAACATCTGGCTGTGTTTGACTGTGCCTTCAAAGCGAAAAAAGGATCCCGATGCATCTCCTACAAGGCACACCTCAAAATGATGGCTGCCGTGCAGCCCTTCCTCTCAGGGGCCATTAGCAAGACCATCAATATGCCCAAGGAAGCCAAAGTGGATGACATCATCCAAGCTTACATGGATGGCTGGAAGATGGGCCTGAAGGCCATTGCAATCTATCGGGATGGCTCGAAACGGACCCAACCGCTGAACACGAGTCGCTCCGATTTTGACGGCACCGACAAAGACGCAGACAGCAAAGCCCATGATAGCCCGAAACCAACCTTGCGGGCCCGCATGCCGGCGACACGACGCTCTATCACACATAAATTCGCCATCGCAGGGCATGAGGGCTACATGACCGTCGGACTCTACGAAGACGGACGGCCAGGTGAACTATTCATCACCATGGCCAAGGAAGGCAGCACCGTCGGGGGCATCATGAATGCCTTCGGAACCGCCATTTCCTTGTGCCTGCAATATGGAGTGCCCCTCCGTGCCCTGGTGGGAAAGTTCTCACATAGCCGGTTTGAACCCAGTGGGTATACCGATAATCCCGACATCCCGATTGCCAAGTCATTGGTGGATTACATCTTCCGCTGGCTGGAGTGCACGTTCCCGAACGGAGCCACGCCTGAACTTGCTGTTTCCACCAAACAAGCGACTCAAGCCCTGCCTGAGCAAAAACCTGCCGTCGAACTGTCTGATTCCGAGAAATTGCTAAGTCAGATTCAAAATCAGGAAGACTCCCCGGTTTGCGATCAGTGCGGACACATCACCACCCGTAATGGCGCCTGCTACCGCTGTCACAATTGCGGTAACTCCATGGGCTGTTCATAAGGACATCATGAATGCCCCAGCAATGGGGCAAGATGAGCTCGAAGTTCCTGTCCCAGATCGCGCGCCATGAGTTGGCGCACCCGTTGGTCCTGCTTTACCAAAAGAGCGGCACGCAAAGCTGGATCACGGGTGATGCGGCCCATCATTTCAGCAATCGCCTCAAACTTTTTTCCAGAAAATAAAAGACCTGCCCCGTTCAGGGTTTCCGGTACCGCACAGGCAGAGAACGCCATCACGGGAACCCGGTGCACCAGGCTTTCAATCAGGGGGATGCAGAACCCCTCGTGTTCACTCATGCACAGGAAGACATGCGAACTCCGATAGCAGGCGTTTAACTGGGACTGCGGAATCGAACCGGTAAAGACCACATCCTGCAGCTTAAGATCCCGTACCATCGTGACTAAAAGCCGATGATAGCGCTCCATCCCCGCATAGGACCCTGCCACAATCAGGCGTGAATGGGGTTCGACCCCTTTCTGGAAATAAGCGAAAGCCGAGATCACATCCTCAATTTTTTTATTGGGGGCACAACGCCCCACAAATAACACATTCACTTTACCATCCCCGAATCGCCGCAATACGGCTCGATCGGGAATCCCCTTCAGCTTCTCAAAATCCAGCATCAGAGGGAACACGTCCGCTGGCGGATAGCCCCATGCGGCTAACTCCCTGGCGTTAAATGCGCTATCGGCCAGATTTACGGCAGCCACACCCGCCAGCCCTGCCGCCTGTTTCCGCCCACGCGCCAGATCGGCCGCAGTGGACGGCTGTACGAGCTGAAAATACTCAGGAGGAGTAATGTTGTGATAGAGAATGGCTTTTTTGGCTGACAATTCACCGAACAGCTCATTGGCCTGTGATCCAATGGAAAGATGAAGGACCACCGTATCCTCCGTTTTACATCCCCGCCGCAATTCGTTGAGATCAAAGGCCTCTGACCGTAATTCAGGAAGAATCCGGCGATGCTCACAAAATATCCGGGAGTCAAACCCCCACCCACGGAACAAGGCCCTCAGAACCATCGCCTCATTACTAATGGCATCACCCCGGCTAAACCCCGCAACTAATTGGTATATGGCCGCCATGCAATTCCTCTAAGGCCCCAAGCGTGAGGCATCCACACCCGCTTTAATCAATTTATCCCGCACCGGAGCATTCAACGGCGAGACTTTCAAGCTCCTCATCCACCAGCGGATTGCCTGTTCCGGCTTCTTCAGCGCCATGCACACCTCGCCCAAATGATCCAAAACAACGGGGTCCTCGCCCCCTTTCCGCAACGCCCGCTCTAGACTTTTCAGCGCGTGGGAATAGTCACCCTGTTTATATTGAATCCAGCCAAGCGTATCTAGATAAGCGCCATTATCCGGATCCGACCTCAAAGCCTTCGCGATGTAAGTCTCCGCCTGATCGAGTTTAACACCTCGATCCGCCCACAGATAGGCCAGATAATTAAGGACCTCGCCGGACTCTGGGTTTTCGGCCAGATAGCGCACAAGATGTTGCTCCCCGACCTCGGTCCGCCCCACCCGTTCACAAGCACTGCCATACCAGTAATAAAACAACGAGGGCAACAGTTTTTTGCGGGATTCATCTTGCACAACCAACTGGGCTACTTCATCAAACTGGTTTACCGCCTCGCCATATTTTCCCAGCTGCATGTGAAGACAAGCCCAATAGACCCTGAGGCCAATATCGCCAGGAAAGCGTTTGAGTGCATCGCGCAGCGTTGTCAGGGCAAGACGGGGATCTGTCTGGATTTCAAGATTCGCCTTGCGCAGCGAAGCGATAGGCACTTCCGGCGAATCCCCTTTGAGGGCCAGCGCATAGGATTCACATGCTTTTCCCTTTTTCCCCAACATCTCATACAATTCGCCAATCCATATCGCTAGCTGGGGATTATCAGGCTTCTTTTTCTGGAGCACTTCAAATTCCACCAACGCTTTTTGTTCCTGCCCGGCCATCACGTAACATCGGGCCAGAGCTTCCCTCACCGTCTCGTTGTCAGACTTGTAAACCAATGCCTGCTCAAAAAAAGGAATCGCCCCGCGAATATCTTTCCCCGCGACAAAAAGACGCCCTACCGTCTCACAAAACTCAAGCAGGGGTTGCGGGTCCTTGACATTCCGCAATCCCTTCCGGATCACCGCCAGTGCCTTTCGTGAGTCAAACTCAACGGCTAGAAGGGAGGCTAATCGGATGTAGCCTTCAGAGCGTTCCGGCTCCATCCGAATGACAGATTGAAAACAAGAAACCGCCTTATCCCGATTTCCCTGCACCTGATAGACAGCCCCTAGCAGCAGCCGGATTTCAAAAGAATCCGGATGCGCGGTCTGGAGGGATGTCAGAACCGAAACGGCACCCGTGTAATCTCTCCGGCCAATATAATCTGAGGCAACCTTGAGACTGACAGGGATTTGGGAGGGGTCAAGAGCCGCTGCCTGCCTGAAATGGAATGAGGCCGATGGTGAAGCTCCTGAAGAGGCCTCAGAAATAAGGCCCTGACTATAGTGCGCCAGCGCCTCGCCCAGATTCGCATCAGCCGCCGACAAGGACAGGGCAGACCCAGAAGTGGCCGGACGAGGCGGCTGCTGAAACGAACTGCAACCGGCAATGACAAGGAAAGGAGCCAGCGCGAGCCATTTATTCCATGCTCGCATGATCCAATTCCCTGCCTTACTTGTTCTTATGCCGCAGGGCCTTCATGCGTTTTTTGTACTTGTGCTTCGACATTTTGGACCGGCGTTTTTTCTTGATAGAACCCACAGTATCTCTCCTTTACGTTAGCCAACTAATAAAACTCAAATTTATCGGATTACTTTGTTCAAAGGCAACTCGATTATCCCCTCGGCGCCGACTCGTTTTAATTCCGGAATAATTTCCCGGACAATCTTTTCCTCGACGACGGACTCGATGGCCACCCAGCCATTAGTGCTCAAATGATTAATGGTCGGGGCATGCAGGGCGGGCAGAATTTTCGACACCGCCTCCACTTTATCCACCGGCGCATTCATCTTCAACAAAACACGTGATTCAGCGGCGAGCGCCCCCTGCAAAAGCATGGCTATTTGTTCGACTTTCGCCCGCTTAAACTCATTCTTCCAAGCTGCCTTGTTGACAATAAATTTAGTTGTCGACTGCAGAACCACATCGACAATACGGAGATTATTGGCGCGCAGGGAGGATCCTGTTTCGGTCAATTCCACAATGGCATCAACCAGTTCGGGCACTTTAACTTCAGTCGCGCCCCAGGAAAACTCAACATCCGCCTCCACCCCATGCTGGGCGAGATAGCGTTTGGTCAGTCCGACCGCTTCGGTGGCAATCCGCTTGCCTTGCAAATCTTTAACTGACTTAACCGTGGAATCATTGTGGACCGCCAAGACCCACCGCACGGGACGCATTCCCTGCTTGGCATAAATCAGGTCGGCCACCTCATGAACATCCGAACCATTCTCCTGAATCCAATCAAACCCCGTAATCCCGGCATCCAATACGCCCAACTCCACATAACGGCTGATTTCCTGGGCCCGGATCAATCGTCCCTCAATTTCGGGATCATCCACCGAAGGGAGATATGAGCGTGAACCCACCGAAACCTTAAACCCCGCCTTCTGAAACATGGCAAATGTGGAATCCTGGAGACTGCCTTTGGGTAATCCTAAAATCAACTTATTCATAATCATGCCTTTCATCCATCCGCCCTCCGTAATCTGGGCAAAAGCGGGTGGATACTAGGGGAAGAAGGGGGCTGCCGTCTACCATTATCTTAACAGGGCGATGCCGGACCAACGCGTACACGACGGCCTTCGACCCTTAGTCGTCCCTCGGCAAACCACCCGAGCGCTTCCGGCAAAGCAATATGCTCTTGCTCCTGGATCCGCGCATGCAAAGATTCCGCCGAATCATCATCCAGTACAGGCACCACTTTCTGGAGGATAATCGGCCCCGTATCGGTGCCTGAATCCACAAAATGAACCGTACATCCCGCCACCTTTGCCCCGTATGCCAAGGCTTGTGCCCAGGATTCCATGCCCGGAAATGCCGGCAGCAATGCCGGGTGCAGGTTGATGATGCGATTGGGAAAGGCGGACAGCATCCCCCCCTTGATAATGCGCATAAACCCTGCCAAAACAACCACCTCCGCCCCGTACCGACGCAATACTTCCAAATACCGGGCTTCGCCGGCGCCATCCAGCTTCGTCTTGAAGGGAGCCGCACTGACAAATTGGGCGACTAACCCTTGTCGGCGCGCCCGCTCGAGAATAAAGGCATCCTCCACATCAGAAAGAACGCATACCACCTCGGCATTTAGACGGGCAGAAGCAATGGCATCAAATATGGCCTGGGCATTACTCCCCTTCCCGGATCCTATGATCGCAATCTTTAAGACACTTTGGGCATTCATTCCGGCCATCATAAGAGTGGCGCCCAAACCTGACAAGCTCAAGGTTGATCATAGACGGTTTGCCATCAGTCATCATTTACGGTAGGTTGTGCAAGTTTTTAAAGGATGCCGTCATGAGCTCAAATGAGGTAAAAGTACTTTTCGAACCTTCAGGACGTGTGGTTCATGCCCTGCCGGGGACCATTCTCCTTGAGGTCGCTGCTCGTGCCGGTTTTATTATCCATACTCCCTGTGGCGGTTCGGGAAAGTGCGGAAAATGCCTGGTCCGTATACGTCATGGAAAATGCCCACCCACTCCCGCCGAGATCGATTGTCTTGGAGACATTCGTGTCGGGGAGGGTTTCCGCCTTGCCTGTCTAGCGCAGGTGAATGCCCCCCTTACCATCGAAATTCCCGAAACCTCCCTTTTCCAGTCTCAACAGCAAATCCTGACGGCCGATGTCGGGGGCCTTATGGACGTTACCCCGCGCGTCATTAAAAAATACATTCAACTTCAACCCCCAGAACAGCAGGACCAGGGATCAGATCTGGATCAGTTGCGAACAGTCATCGGCGCCAGCCCGGTCTCCCTCTCCGTCTTGCAATCTTTGCCTGGGACTCTGCGGTCTTCAGGCTACAAGATCACGACGATTCAGGTGGATGAAGAATTGATTTCAATTGAGCCAGGAGACACCACCACCGCCTGCTTCGGGCTGGCCTTTGATATCGGCAGCACCACTCTCGTTGGCACCCTGGTCAACCTGATTACAGGTGAAGATATGGCTGTCGAGGCCCGCGTGAATCCCCAGACTTCGTTTGGGGATGATGTGGTGGCCAGAATTCAGAAATGCCGGACCGATTCGTCTGGTCTGCAGCAACTCCATACCTCGGTTTTAGAAGGAGTTAACCGAATCATTGATGATCTGGTCCATAAAACTCACATTTCCCCGAACCACATTTATGAGGTTGTTTTCGCAGGGAACACCACCATGCAGGAAATTCTTTGTGGAATCAATCCCGCCGCCCTGGGCGAAATGCCTTTTATGCCGGCCTTTCGCGAGGCCCTGGAAGGTGAAGCGGCCCAACTCCAACTGAATATCCACCCTCGGGCAAAATTTTATGTCTTTCCGCAGATTGGCGGCTTTGTTGGTGGCGACACTACGGCGGGGATTCTGGCCACCAGACTTGACCAGGCCCAAGCCCCCACTCTTCTCGTGGATATCGGAACAAACGGAGAGATCGTGCTGGCCCATAAGGGCCAATTAATGGCCACGTCGGTTGCCGCAGGACCCGCTTTTGAAGGAGCCCGCATTATTAACGGCATGCGTGCCACCCACGGAGCGATCGAAAAAGTGATCTTCGACGGAGATGTACGCCTGAATGTCATTGGAAATGCAAAGCCGGCAGGCATTTGCGGAAGTGGACTGATTGATGTTGCCGCTGAAATGTTACGGGTGGGGCTTCTTGATTTCACCGGACGGATCCTGCCCCCTTCCGAAGCCCCTTCCACACTCCCGCCCGTACTCCGTAACCGTCTTATCGAAGAAAACGGCGAAACCCATTTTCTACTGGCCTCTGCCAAAGACTCGGCGACAGGGAAACCCCTGCTTTTATATCAACGCGATGTACGGGAACTTCAACTGGCGAATGCTGCCATTCGTGCGGGAATAAACATTCTTCTAAAGTACGCCGGACTACAACCGGATCAACTTGAAAACATCCTCCTGGCGGGTGGTTTTGGAAATTTCATCCGCCGGAATCACGCCAAACGCATCGGGATGTTGCCTCCTATTCCCTGCAATAAAATCCGATTTGTGGGAAATACAGCTTCATTTGGCGCCAAGCGGGCACTCCTGTCGTCAAACGAAAAACGTGCCGCAGCAACTCTTATTGACAAGGTTCGGCATATCGATCTTTCGCTCGATCCCGAGTTCCAATCAGAATTCGGCAATGCCATGCTGATGCCAGAAGAGTACAGTGAGCAGTAAGCCGTAAGCAGTTTGCAGCAGGCAGCACTGCCAACTGCCCGCTGTCCACTGCCTACTGACTACAGGGTCGCCCCGAATGCCATCACAGCGCCCAATTCGGACGCCAGTTTCCGGACAAATTCCTTGCTGGCGGGAGCATTGATTCTGAAAATGGCCATCGATTGATCCGTTGGGGCATGATGCGAGTGCCGCACGTCCTCAATATTCAACTGAGCCTCCGCCAATGCCGCGCCTATATGGCCCACGACTCCCGGCCGATCCTTGTACTGAAAACATACCACGTGGCCTTTAGGCTCAAAGTAAAGTTTTTCGAACTGATTAATACGGGAAATCATCACTGTACCCTCGGCCACCGTTCCACGCACACTGACCTGCCGTAACGTCGAAATATCGACTGAACCCGTCAGATCCACTGTCATGGAATTTGCAAACCCCTTGCGGTCATCAATATCCCTACTCTGGTAGTTGACCCCGCAGTCTTCCAGAAACTTCTCCGCGGCCTTGGGATCCATTGAGCAATCAATTTCCTTCCAAAGCGCCGAAACGACTGGAACAATCAACCAACCTCTGAATGGCTTGAGAGCCCCGTAGCAACTGGTCTCGATTTGTGTCAGATTAGTCTCTTCGCCCAGCACCAATCCGGCCACCCGGCTAATCGTATTAGCCAAATCACAGTAAGCCTGGTCCAGTCCCTCCGGGATGTCCCGGTTGACGATATAGGAGGTGACCCCCTTTTCATCCAACTCGATTAGCTGTTCAGCTGCCCGCTTGGCCGCCATCAAGTTCGCCTCTTTCGTGCTGGCGCCCAGATGCGGAACCATAATATCTGCTATGTCCGCCACCGATTTAGGTCCCGGTTCGTCCTTGGGATAGACATCGTTCAGGAAACGCAACCCTTTCTCCGTCTTGATCTTGCGCAAAGCATCTTCATCAATCACACCGGCTCGGGCGCAATTAATAATGGTCGCGCCTTTTTTCATCAAACTCAGGAGCTTGGTACTAATCAGTTTTTTCGTTTCAGGCGTCTCCGGAATGTGGAGGGAAACATAATCCGATCTGGCAAACAGGGTTTCCAAATCAACCAGTTCCACATCAATTTGAGCCGCTTTTTCAGGGGAAACCAAGGGGTCATACCCAAGGAATTTGCAACCGAAGCCCGCCAGGCGAATCGCCACCAGACGACCAATATTTCCCAAACCAACAATGCCCACTGTTTTACCGGCGACCTCTCGCCCCATAAACGCCTTTTTCTCCCACTCGCCGGCCCGACAGGATGCATCGGCCTTGATCAAATGACGGGCATCCGCCAGCATGAGTGCGATCACCTCTTCGGCAACCCCATTTGAGTTCGCACCCGGGGTATTCATCACATCCACGCCTTTTTTCCGGGCATATTTGGTATCAATGGTGTTATAACCGGCCCCGGCACGTATTACGACTTTGAGCTTGGGCAGGGCATCAATAAGCGGTGCGGTCACCGCCTCACTGCGCACAATCAAAGCATAGGCATCAGGGTGCTTTGAACAGAGCGCCGCAATGTCTCCACTATCATCCTGAAACACCTCGTAATGTCCATTCGCCTTCAACAAATCCTGCGCCACTTTGTCAAGCTTGGTCGGAATCAGCACTTTTTTCATGTTTATTATCCTGAATCGGAATTTATGCAAATAATGGCGCCATTATACGTCTTCATGCCGCCAAATCAAGAATCGAGACGCTTTGCGGCCGCCTTGAGGAAGAAACGATGATACTCTGGCACAAGTCCGTCCTTGTTCGGCCCTACGTTCAACAGCAGATTGGCTCCCGTCGCCCTCGCCCTGCTGTACCAGTCACAAATCGTGGAGACCGATGGATGATTCTGTTGTTGTCCCTCGGCCCAGAACCAGTTCCTGTTCAGCGAAGTGCAATATTCCAGCGGAACAAAAATCTCCCTTCCTTTGTCATCTTTCACGATATTATCCGTAACAGGCAGGCAAATTTTCTCTTGCCATATGAAATCATAATGTTCACTAGTACGCACATCAACCGGGTGATACTTAACCACGCCCGGTCTGTCACTGCTCGAATTCTGTATAACAAGACAGTCCGGCTGAGTCCCGTGTATCATATCGTACAACTCCTTCCAGCGCCAGCGTTCGCCATGTCCCAGACCGCTTTTCGGATTTCTCTCCCACTTAGGTTCGAACGGCCATTCGCGCGTCGGATGATCCTTGTCCCATCCGCCATCAAACCACATCTCAAGGATCGGACCATAACTTGTCAGCAGTTCACGCATCTGCTCCTGCATGTACTGCGCATAGGCCTCATCATCCGTCTCGTAATCTGGAAAATGCTTGTCCCACAGCGAATAATACAGTCCTACTTTCAAACCGGCCTTCCTGAATGCCTCAACATATTTTTCCACGATATCGGTCCCGCCTGGCGAATTCCTTACGCTGTACCCTGTATGCTTGCTGGGCCACAGGCAGAATCCATCATGGTGCTTGGCGGTTAAAACGGCATATTTCATCCCGGCCTCCGCCGCCACCTCCGCCCACTGCCGGGTATTGAGCTGCTTCGGATTAAACTGCTTCGCGTTGAACTTTCCGTCGCCCCACGCCTTGCCCTCAAATGTATTCACGCCAAAGTGGATGAACATTCCATACCCCAGTTGCATCCACGCCTTCTGTGCTTTTGTCGGTTCGCACTTGCTCATTGAATCAAAGTCCTTATCTATTCCCATAAAGCCACTAAACATAATCAGCAATATTTTCAATGCTCAGTCCCAGCCATTCAGCCTCATAACCGGGGTAGGAAGCCAATAGATCCATCGCCTTATCCTTCAACACCCCGATATTGAGCTTCGCCTTGTTGAGCTTGATGTCGGCCAATACAATGCGTTTCTTCATGTCGTTGATGGCAACCAAGTCAATTTCGTTAAGATTGCCCCGCTCCCAATACGACCCGACCTGATTGAACTTACCTGTGTCCGCCAAAAGGTCATGAAAACACCGCTCAAGTATTACTCCACAATAGGTGTCATAGTCCCGATTAATGATGTCTCGCAAATACTGGAAATTACCTGTCTCAATAGCTGACCGATTCCGATAGATAAAGCGAAACCAGAAATTCAAGAAATTATCCCTAATCTTGTATTTCTGGGTTCGTGAATTCGGTTTGGCATTAATGGGCTTGTGTTTGGATATCAACCCGAAGTCGTTTTCAAGCCGATCCAAATACCCGCCAATATCCACCTCCAATAGTGACTCAATTTCCGTTCTAGCGGTTTTGCCAATGGAAATCAGTTCAAGAATGGAGAAATAAGTCCCGTACTCCTTGCCGAATTCCTCAATAAGCAGATTCTTCCCTTCGTTGATGAAAGGGGAGTCCGCCTGCAACACAAAATCCATCATCTTCTCAAAGGTCAAGGCGGAAAGGATGATAGCGCAAACCCCCGTGAGAACCAGTCGCAAATTGCGACCGCTCAAAGTTAACCACCACATTATCAGAAGGTTGCAAACTTGAGGTCGCAATTTGCGACCTCAAGTTTGCGGCTTCTTGCGGTGCAATCTGAAACACAAAGTCAGCAGGAAATCTATCGACATTACGACGAACCTGCTCGTTTAATCTCTTTGTATGCATACCATAAATTCGAGCCAGATCAGCATCCAGGATCACCCGCTGCCCACGGATCGTATGAATCAAAGACTCTACCGCCACCACATTATCAGAGACACTTTCCCGGGTCATAAAACCTCCAAATATGTCCCGTATATCTGAAAGCGTCCCCATCGTATAGTTATTAATTAACTAATTAAAGCATCATGCCTTACGATCAGATTCCCTGCGGCCCCTGCCCCTACCAGCAGACATCCACCTTGGTGGCCGAGCCTGTGTTTTAAAATCCGGTGCCACTGCCGGAAATACCCGTGCCCACTTACACGCCAGTCCCGGCGCCGGACACCTGATTCAATCTGTTCGCTGCATCCTTTACTCCAGAAAGATCACGCCAAAACACGACGGCCAACACGAATATAAGCCAATAAACAGCGTATTGTGCACAATGTTCTCGAAAGCCGGGGAATAGATCACGATATTGGTCCTGAACGCTGGCAACAGGATGACCGTTTACACAGGCCCATTCCTCAAGAAACTTGAATGTGTTTCCGTCTCTTTCGCGCCACGGGAAACTTTGTGTTAAAGCACAGTTTCACAATATCCTGGAATGTTTCAACAAAATGGGGCTTCAATCCCTTGCGGATGTGCGCGGGCAATTCCTCAAAGTCTTTCTGGTTCTCTTTCGGGAAAATCAGGTCACTTACACCCGCCCGCTTGGCGGCAATGGTCTTTTCCTTGAGCCCGCCAATGGGCAGAACAAAGCCGGTCAATGTCAATTCGCCTGTCATAGCATAATGCGCACGAATCGGTTTATTGATGGCCAGGGAATAAAGCGCCGTCGCCATGGTAATCCCGGCTGACGGGCCATCTTTCGGCGTGGCCCCCGCCGGCACATGGAGATGGACGAAATGCTTATCGAAAAACTCTTTGGCTGCGGGAATCCCCGTCAAAAAGGAGCGGACATAGGTATAGGCAATTTCAGAGGACTCCACCATCACGCTTCCCAGTTGTCCTGTCTGCTTGAATCCCGGGTTCTTGGCTTCCACCCGGGTGGCCTCAACATACAATGTAGATCCACCCATCGCCGTCCAAGCCAGCCCCATAACCACCCCCACCCTGGGTTTCTTGTAAGGATCAGCTTCGGAGAACACTCGTTTACCCAACAACTCCACCAAACCGGATAGTGATACGTCCACCCGTGGCACTTTTTTCTCCACAATCTGCTTGGCTGCCTTACGGCAAAGTTTCTTTATGTGGTTTTCCAATCCTCTAACACCAGGTTCACGCGCATATCCATCAATGATCTCTTTTAAAGCCGCATCCTGAATCAGCAGTTGCTTCGACTGAAGCCCATGCGCCTTCAGCTGTTTCGGGATCAGGAACTTCCTGGCAATCTGAATTTTTTCCTCAAGGATATATCCCGCCAACTTGATCACTTCCATACGGTCCAGCAAAGGCGCAGGAATGGTGTCGAGTTGGTTCGCCGTGCAAATGAACAACACATTCGACAAATCGAAACGCACATCCAGATAATGATCAAGGAAGTCTTTATTTTGTTCCGGGTCCAGCACCTCCAACAACGCTGAGGCAGGATCCCCGTGGTAGCTGGCGCCAATTTTATCCACCTCATCCAGCATAATCACAGGATTCTGGGTCTTACAAACCTTGATCGCCTGAAGGAATTTTCCCGGCATGGCGCCAATATAAGTCCTGCGGTGCCCCTTGATTTCAGCCTCATCCCGCATGCCGCCAACCGAGAAACGATAAAATTGGCGTCCAATACTACGGGCAATCGACTGCCCGATCGAGGTCTTCCCCACTCCAGGGGGACCAACAAAACAAATGATGGATCCGGAGATATTCCCCTTGAGAATACCGACTGACAAGAACTCCAAAATGCGATCTTTGACATCATCCAAGCCATAGTGATCGGTGTTAAGAATTGTTCCCGCTTTCTTGATGTCGTAGCTGTCCTTGCTGAAAACGCCCCAGGGCAATGACGTCAGCCAGTCCACGTAATTCCGGCTGACTGTAAATTCCGGCGAGTGGGGCTCCATAACCCCGAGCTTATTCATTTCCTCGTTGATGCGTTCCTGCGCCTCTTCCGTCAATGTCAGCTTTGCCAGGCGCTCCTTGAACTCATCCAGTTCTGTTTCCTTACCTTCCTTGACCAGACCCAACTCTTTCTTAATTGCCTTAAGTTGCTCCCGCAGGAAGAAATCGCGCTGTTGTTTATTGACCTTCTCCTCGATCTGCTTGTTGATTTTCACCTGAAGCCGGGAGATATCAATTTCCTTCTTGAGCAGTAACAGCGCTTTTTCTATCCGGATACGGATGCTGAAAGCCTCTAAAACCTCCTGTAACTCTTTGCCCCCCGCCGTCGTCATGGCGGCGGAAAAATCAGCCAATCTCCCCGGCTCCTTAAGGTTCGACCGGTTCAAAAAAAGATTCAACTCCTCCTTGAAAAGAGGATTGAGCTGCAAGAGCTCCTTGATGGCCGTAATAATCGACAAGGAATAAACCCGGAGCTCATCGTTATCGGACATTTCGGTCTCGACGACATAATCGGGAGTGACCACTATATACGGATCTTCTGTGATTACATCCTTGATCCTGAAACGATCCAAAACGCCCACCATTAACTGAAGGGGGCCATCAGATGCGGGCTGCTGGATTTGAAGAATTTCAGCAATGACGCCAACCTCATAGAGCTCAACGGCACGCCGGGGAATATGCCGCTCGACGGCGTCGTCCCCCTCCTTTGCAAGCACCAGGCCGATAAATTTGGATGACGACTCGGCCGTCTTTGCCAGCATGTCCTTGAGCGCCACGTCCTCCACACTCAACGGCACCATCATTTTTGGAAACAGAGGGCGATTCAATAATGGCAATATAGGCAAGGTGTGCGGGAAAACAAAACGGGTCGGCATAATCGTTTTGTCATCCGATTTACGCTCGCGTTCCCGCTCCATTACTTCAACATCCTGATCTGACTTTGTCTCCACCATAACTCACCTCATTCATGGCACGTTCGTTTGCGGCCATTATGACGTGACGGGTTCGAGAATCAAGCCTAACCAGCGAGCTCCAATTTCAGCTCAGCAATCATTCGCGCCACACGACGTCCATACTCAACGTAGTTGTTGAACATCACCGCTTCCGGAGACGTCTTGTGCTCATCATGGAACACCACTGCCAGATGCGGTTCAATCGAAATCCCGCCCTCATATCCGCGCGCGAGCAGATCTTTCAAGATGCGGCGCACCTCCCCATGCCCTTCACCGGCATGTGTGAAACGCGCGGTCTGACGGGCCTCATCCCACACACCATCCTTGACATGCACATAGGCCACGTGGTCCTTCACATGTTCATAAAACTCCCAGGCGGACTGCCTGGGCCAGGGCTTGGGTTTGGCGTAGTCGGCGGTAAAGACGGGATTCCCCGTATCAAACGCCAGTTTAAGCCCTGGCACATTCTCCAGCATACGCAGAGTATAGGTCCAACCCATTCCCCCGTAATTCATGCAATTTTCGTGCACAGGCATGATCCCGGCATCGGCAAACATCGCCAGAAGTTCGCGCAGTCGCCGGAATCGTTCCGCTTCCATCTGGTCATCCGGAGCCCGGTCCTTGAGAACCGCAAAGCTCATAATGCGAACCAGCTTTGTCCCCAACCGCTGCATTCGAGGTATGGCACGGCGGGTTTCGGCCAACGAGGAGTCCACCGGGTCGGTGATCTGTTTTCCCCAATTGGCAATCGCTGAACCGAAGCAATTGATTTGGATTCCCGCATCAGCCAACTGCCCCGCCACGCGGTCGAATTCCGCATCGGACAAATCGTGAATATTCTTTCCATCCACATTGCGGGATTCGATATTGGCCCAGCCCAACTCCCGGGTCGCTTTGATCTGGTCCTCAATTCCCTTTGCCGCTTCATCCGCAAAACCTGTCAAATAGAGCATCGACATTCTCCTCATTTCTTAAAAGAAACACTTATGTCCTGCGGCACAACCTCCCGAGCCTGCTTCACAAATCGCGATTCCTTGATCTTCTTTTTCAGCATCCGCTCATACGCCGGTGCTTCCAACGGCATTTCCACCGTTTTCCCGATCTCCGAGGAATAGAGCATGGCATTCCCGAGTTCAACCGACTTAATGCCCTCTGCCGCGGGAGCAATCAAGGGTACATTTGAAACGATGGCATCTACAAAATTTTGGAGCACCTCAAGATGCTGCCCTCCGTATCCGGAAATGGGGATCTGGATATCCCAAACAGGCGGGGTACTGAATGATTCAGGGCAGTCACGCAGAAAATCGGTAACGGAAACCTCGGTGCGAATAAACCGCAGGTCTCCATTTTCAAGAGTCAGCCGCCCATATTCGCCCGCAATTTCCAACCGATTCACCCCCGGCGCCTCACCGGTGGAAGTGATGAATACCCCGGTACAGCCATTTTTGTACCCCAGATGTGCCGTGACTTCGTCTTCGACCTCGATATTGTGTTTGCGCCCAATACTGCAAAAACCGCGCACGCGATCAGGCATACCGAACAACCATTGCCAGAGATCAAGATTATGGGGACACTGGTTTAGCAGCACGCCACCGCCTTCACCGGCCCAGGTGGCGCGCCAGCCGCCGGAGGCATAATAGCTCTCGGTCCGGAACCAGTTGGTAATAATCCAGGTGATGCGGTCCAATTTCCCGAGATCGCCGCGTTCAAGCATTTGCTTGATCTTTCGGTAGTGGGGATCGGTACGCTGGTTAAACATGGCGGCAAACACTTGTCCTTTCTTCTGGTGGGCCGCTATCAGCCTTGCACAATCCGCCTTATGCACTGATATGGGTTTCTCAACCAGCACATGCAGCCCCGCTTTCAAGGCATCAATTCCAATAGTGGTATGGCTGTAATGGGGCGTCGCAATGAGAACAGCATCACAAACCTTCGCCTTGAGCAACTGCCGATGATCGACATACGAAGCACAGTTATGAGTGGCGGCCACCCGGTTCGCGCGATCCTTTATAATGTCGCAAACAGCGGTCAGTTCAACGTTATTGAGTCTGGGCAGATTTCCCAAATGAGCCCCACCCATTCCGCCAACTCCAATCACACCCAATCTCACCTTTTTTATGGTCATACTGATTCTTTCAAATGGCATTTATGTCTGTTAAACAATCCGCGATTCTTTTATTTTCTTTTTCAGCATACGTTCATATGCCTGAGCGTCCAACGGCATGTCCACCGTCTTTTGCGTTTCCGATGAATACAGGATGGCATTGCCAAGTTCAACGGCCCGGATCCCTTCTACAGCAGGCGCAATCAAATCAGTGCCCGAGACAATCGCATCAATAAAGTTTTGCAGGATCCCGGCATGTTGGAGCCCCTGATCCGGCATTGACATCTGGATATTCCAGACATCGGGCCGATTATATTTCTCAGGCGAGTTTTTCAGCACCTCATTGGTGGAAATCTCGTTACGAATAAAGCACAGACCGCCATTCTCACTGACAAGCTTCCCGCGTTCCCCGATGATCTCCAACCGGTTCGTTCCCGGAGCTTCCCCGGTGGACGTAATAAAGACGCCGGAACAACCACTCTTGTATTCCATGTACGCCGTAACTTCGTCTTCAACTTCGATGTTATGCTTGCGTCCGATTTTGCAGAACCCGCGGACTTGGTCAGGCATGCCAAACATCCACTGCCAGAGGTCCAGATTGTGGGTGGCCTGATTCAGCAACACCCCCCCGCCTTCCCCGGCCCAGGTGGCTCGCCACTCACCCGCATCATAATAGCTTTGGGTCCGGAACCAATCCGTGATGATCCAGGTGATACGATCCAACTGGCCAAGCTCACCGTGCTCAATCATATGTTTAATTTTACGATAGAGGGGATCCGTCCGCTGGTTGAACATCGCTGAAAACACCTGACGCTTGTTCGTGTAGGCAGCCAACAGGCGCTCACAATCAGCCTTATGCACAGACAGCGGCTTTTCCACCAGCACATGCAACCCCGCCTTCAGGGCGTCAATCCCGATCGTGGTGTGGGCATAGTGGGGTGTCGCAATGAGAACAGCATCACAGACCTTGGCCTTAATCAACGCCTTGTGATCTGTAAAGACAGAACACGGATAAGTGGTGGCCGCTTGATCCGCCCGCTCATTGATCACATCGCACACGGCGACCAATTCGGCATTTTTCGACTTCGCAAGGTTTTCCAAATGCCCCCGCCCCATGACACCAATCCCAATAACCCCAATCTTCACTTTTTCCATAAACTGGCATCCTCAAAAATAGGAAATATTGCCAAAAACACCTTTAATCTAGAAATAACAAAAAAAGTATCACTCGAATCGATTAGCGATTTTTTCGATATAACTTGTCAAACTTTACAACCTCACCCCACCAATTGTCTATTTGATAACTGGCCATATCAGCATGAACAAACGCATTCAGAAATATAAGGGTGTGATTTGACATCAAAATGCCACCTGTGTATATTACCATCATGATCAAAACGCAGATTCAACTTCCGGATTGCTTGTACCGCGAGGCCAAACGCGTTGCCCGGGAACGCGAGATGTCGCTTGCGGAAGTCTTGCGCCGCGGCGTGGAATACATCACAAGGGTATATCCCCCCCTGATCTCCGCCCATGAGCGCGCATGGCACATCCCGAAAGCGGTACACACACAACTTCGGCAGGGCGTTACACTTGAGGCTTTGCGGGATTTCTCTGCAAAGGATACTGATTTTCAAGCTTTGGGATTCCACCGAGTCTGGAATCCTCTGGCTGAATGATTTAGACTATTATCCTCACTCCCCTCCCAATTTCCCCTCGCGATGGGCCATGATGAAATCCGCCCCAAACAGGTCCTCGCCTGTCAACAACGCCTTGGCCAATTTGAAGGGCTCGGACGTTGTATCCACCGCCGCCAGGATTCTGGCATTCATCTGAATGGGTGGGGATGGGAAGGTAATGGATATCACCCTTGCCGCCATAGACAATCGCCTGGCCATTGCCATGTGGCTTCACAAAATTGCCTCCTACCTTATAGACACGCGCTCAGCGAATATTCTCCCCTACTACAATGAGTTTCTTCATATTTTTTCCTTTTCTTTATCATTGAAGCGAACAGGTCATAAAGGCCTCAACTTTACGGGCGATGACCTCTTTGTGATCATGAACGCAAAGGACGTCACATTCCGTACCCAGCATGAAGGGATGGTCCTTGTCACGCATTTGAGCGGCGAGATCACGTGACATCTCTTTCACCTGCTCGACGGTGATCAGGGAATCGGACATAAACCGTTTGGAGGGGAGATTCCCGTAGAGAACCGTGTCTTTCGAGACAAGATCCGCCGCTTCGCACAAATTCACCGGACTGCCAAAACTGAAAACCTCGGGGCGCAGGGTGTCGAGCTTACGGATCATCTCAGGCGTCAGCGCACCACAGTCATGGAAAATCAAGGCCGCCCCCCGGTCCGCCACGAGCTTTCGCATGACCGCATTCGGGGTCAGCACAAACCGGTCATAGATATCAGCCCCCTCCTCCATCTGCTTGGGCGAGAGGTAGACCGTATTGGCGGCCGGTTCGGCCACAATGATGGTTTTGGCACCGGCCTGCAGTTGCGATTCGATGGCGCGAAGGACCACCGCCAGCGCCAAGTCCAGACAGATCTCCACGGCTCGGACCTCCTGATCGTCATCACCGGTAATGCCCGAACCATGAAGGAAAATAGGAGTGATGGGATCAGCCAATAATTTGGTCATTAACGAAAAAGGGCCTATGGAAATTCCCATCGGCAATAGCATCGAATGGGTTGCCACATACCGGATGGCATCATTTCGGGCTTCCATCCTGGGACTCAGCGGGCCGCTGATCCTGGCCTTGAACTCCGCCACCATGGCATCCGGCGGACACCCCTGAAAATGGTAAGACGGACGAACTGCGGCGGGGATACCCATCAGGGAAAGGAGGTGGTCCTTCTCCAGCATCAGATCCATGTGGGGCATCACAATCGGACTTTTGTAAAACCGGGCCGCTTCCAACAACACTTTGCCCATCCGCTCTCCGCTATCGAGAATGGCATCCACATCGGAATACTGATGTAGAATCATATCAACGCCAATGGGAACACGGATATCCTTCCGGGCTAACTCAATGAAATATTCACGATTCATGGTTATTTCCAAAATTTAAATCATTGGCTTTCCCCTTCATCAACGGCTCTTTGATCTGCTCTAAAACTGCACTCATCGGGTCCTCCTGTTTTTGTTTTTACTGACTACCCCTTGAACAGGAAACACCCTGCCAATTTGAAAATATTTCATATTGTACAATAAAGTCATTTTATTGGATATTATGGCATTATGAAAAAGGGTGATGCGGCCGCCAAAATCAACCGGCTTCTTGATGAGATCGAGCAACTTACCGGGCAGGGAGCCCTCTACCATGGACTTTATGAGCAACAGCTCCTGCTCAACGGTAAGGTCTGCGCTTTCTGCAGGCACGCCCTCTCCCACCCCGTGGCCGCCTCCTTGTGCCGCGTCGCCTGCCGCAACGCCACGGTTCACGCGATGGCCTCCGGCGAGCCCCACTTTTATCGCTGTTGGGCCAATCTCCTGTTCATCACCATCCCCATCGCACCCCACAATAAATGTTGCGGAGGCGTGGAACTCGGCGGGTTTTGTGTCGCAGGAGATGAAAATGACATCCGGGATGCTGTGTCCCAAGTTGTCAAAACCTGGCCCAACACAGATCCCAAAGCATTCCTGAAACTCACCCCCACTCTCCGCAAAATCACTCCAAGCGCCCTGCGGGGATTGGGAACCCTGGCCCTGGAGACATCCTGCTCGTCGGGCGTCAACTCAAGTACGTTCCTCCGGCGCCAGAATGAAAAATACCTGCAGCAACGCCGGATTGCGGAAGCGTTCGCAGACATTCGAAACCAGGAGACGACGACCCCGGATATTCTCGGCGACACCTACCAACTTTTCGCATTCCTCAACCAGAATGACAAGCCTGGGGCGATGGCCTTCGTTTCCAAATACCTTGCAAAACTCCTGATGGCCAGTAACTGGGACCAGACCAAACTTAAGGCGCATATCCGGGTTTTACTGGCGGTGATGACCAGCCAGAATATTTTAAGCGGCACTCCCTGGACCGTGGCAACCAGCCGTGAAATGCGCCTGATGCTCAGGCTGGAACATGCCGCAACGACGGAGGAAAGCTGTTACGAGGTCGCCGAATGGATTCAGGAATATTTCGAGGGTAAAGATCCCTCCTCACAGGATGGTCGCCCCCTGTCGGAGCGCGTGACGAACTGGCAACAGTCCCACTATCAGGAAACCGTCACCCTGGCCACGGCCTCGCGTGCCATTGGGGTCAGCACCTCGACCCTGGTACACCGCCTGCGCCGTGAGACGGGAAAAACCTTCAAACAACTGCTCACGGAGATCCGGCTTTCCGAAGCCAAAAAGCTTCTCGCCACCACCTCGCTCGACATCAGCGAAATCGGGGACACCTGCGGATTTTTCGACCAAAGTCACTTCACGCGGGAATTCAAACGCGCCATCAACCTCACCCCCGGCGAATTCCGCAAACTGCTCCGCGTCCCCGATGATGCCCTGCTCCTTCCGGGCTTGAAACACCTGGATGAGACCGCCGCCCTCCAACGGCGTCAAGGGGCACACATAAATGATAAAAGTTGATAGGCAGACAAAAGGCTGAAAATCAGAAAGGGCGGCAGCCTCACCATAAGGTTTCTAGCAGCCTGTCGGGCTTAACCACAAAACGACTCAACAAAATCATTTTGATGGCTATGGATGAGAAAAAACACGCCGCTACCGGCGGAATAGATTTTTGGAATATATATTGCATAACCATTTGCGGCGCAATATAATGCAATGCATGAGCACACGTTTAGTTATGGTTGATCGAGATACGCCGATGTTGCTTCCGCCCGATTTGAGGGACTGGTTACCGGAAGGCCATTTGGTTCATTTCATTGTGGATGCGGTGGCGGCGTT
>Ga0118677_10001210_pt1 | contig 55428 bp, 49 predicted proteins | sample AliMusrvi5mmetaG_FD_86154 | JGI IMG/M metagenome (GOLD analysis project Ga0118677, IMG submission 86154)
TTTTAGGGGGTCAACATCTGCCGGACTGTCATGAAAAACAAACATGAAAAACAACAGAAAAATCTAATTTTTTACCGGTCGCCAGGGGGTCAGCTTAGTCCGGATTATCCAAATAAGATATATATTTCCATCAGTTGAATAAGTAATATCCATTAGAAATATGCCATAGCCATCAGTGTCGGTATCTATACGAATTGGACTTTCAATCGGTGGATCCAAATCTACTTTTGTGGGTTCACCTGTATCTTCACCCCACGCTGCTCCGATTTGCGAGAGACGTGGAAATTTATGTTTTGCTGCCAACAATGCCAATTCCATTGCTATTCCTTGAAAATCTCTTACTGACATTTTTAAATTAAATTAAGTTTATAAAAAAGGGAATTTAACTCATTCGGATTATTTACAAAAAAATCCGGAGTTTGTGCGTTTAAGTGTTCCGCTTCGTCGTAACCCCAGCCAGTTGCTATAACAGGCATCCCAATTTCTTTACAAATATAAATATCTCTAACTGAATCTGTAACGTATATTTCATTGCCAGTAACAAGTCCTTTTAGAATTTCTGATTTTCGTCCAGATTCTCTACCTAAAATGTTTGGAAAATCTTTTGCATTCTCACCAAGAATTTCTCTTATCCCACTTGCAAAAGCAGATGTTACAATTGTTTTTTTTGGTTTTAATTTTTTGTATATCTCAACAACTTCATCAAAGCAATGAATTTGATTTGATGAATGTCTCATTAGCAAACGGTGCAATGCTCTTAATATGTCGGATTCCTTTTCTCCAACAATCTCAATCTGTGCTTTACGATTAAAATGTTTTTTGATTTCAAATAAATGTTCAAAAGGTTTTCCTTCATTAAATAATGAAACTATTTTATGAGCGTTTACACAGGCTATTTCATGAGAATTGATTAGCACACCATCAGCATCGGAAATTAAATGATCAATTTTCATCTGTCATAAAATTGTTATTGATTCTCCAACATCCAATACACTTGGACTGCAATATTCTCGAGATATTTCTTTGAAATTATTTCCAGATGCCCGGTCAGCTCTACCATGATAGTGCATAGGTACAACTACTCCTTTATACTTTATTGATTTTATAAAATCCAATGCTTGATTAAAATCAAACACTTTACTCCCACCTACTGGAATTAAAACCAAATCAAATTTAGAATTTGGGATATTTGATGGAATCGCAATGTCACCTAAAAATAGAACTGATTTTGCTTTTGCCTGAATATGAAATCCAAAATTTACAATTGGAGCTGAAATAACACCGTGGTCAACAATAAAAGGAGTTACAAGCAAACTATTTAATAAAACTTGCTTGTTAGCTAAAAGTTCAGTTGCATCTATGTTTTCTGCTCTTAGTCCAATAACTACTTCTTTTGATCCATAAATTGGACAATTCAAAGTTTTCAAATTGCTGATATTGAAATGGTCGGGATGTGAATGAGCTACAAATGTTGCTGTAGCTTCTTTTGAGGATAGCAATTTATCCATTGATGTTTCAGAACCTGGGTCAAAAACATAATACTCTGTATCACCAATTTCAACGGTGAAACAATTTTGCTCGAATTTCGTGATTTTTATTTGTTCCATTTTCTTATAATTAATTGATTATTTAAAATTAAAATTATCGGATACAAGTTTTGTTTGTCTAGCAGCTTCAAATAGTTCATCAAGCTCCCAAACTGGAATAACCTTAGACTGAATATTTACATCTTTTAATCTAGTGATAACAATCGTTCCAGATACATTTCCTCCATTTCGATTTACAACTTCAATCGCATTTAAAATTGAGGTGCCACTTCGTAACCAATTATCAATAAGCACTATATTTTTGCCTTTCACATTTCCTTCAATCTCCCTTTGTAAACCGGAGTTTCTTTTTCCTTCAAGTAGAATATTTGCAAAAGGAATCCGAAGTTTCCAAGAAAGCCAAGCCCCCCAAGTCGTACCTGATTTTGCAATACCACCAATCACATTGCAATCGTCAAAAATTTCCAAGCATTTTTCCATTTCAGAAACAATTATTTCCCGAAGTTCAATATTTGATCCTGCACCTCTTGAATCAATGAGGTAATTTTTGTCGCTACCACTTCGACTATTAAACGATTTGCCTGGCTTGGCAATAACTAATAACCCGCTAGTGACTGCTTTAATTGCTGAATCTCTCATGTTAAAATATTTTAGATAATCTGACATCAACATCAGGCATTATAAATGAAATATTGTTATCTTCTTGTGAAATAATTTCAGGCAAAAACTCAATGCTGCTTGGTGTAGAAAGCTTTCTTTCAGGAAAAATATTTTTAATCCAATCAACTTTGCTCACAAGAATCGCTAATGATGCAAGTCCTGTTTGCGGAGCAGCTCCATGTAAACCATTGCAGTTGTAAAACTGAACTTGCGGTAAAGTTTCGCCAGGATATATTATAGCTATTTTTTTATCAATACGTCCAGATAGCACTCCTTCCTTTATTACTTTTTCAAGATTCTCAATTGGTCCTTTTAAAAAAACATAATCATTAAAAAGGTTGAATTTTACAGCTGGGCAGTTTTCAATTTTGATATGTTTCAGAACGGCACGATTCATATTTGCTCTCCAAACTTGTGAAACATTTACTAAACTATCTTTTAAGATAACATTTGCCATTATGTCAACACAAGCTCCTTCACAATGATATTTGAATTTTATATTTGAATTTTTATGAAGAAATCTACAGATTACTGCCGAAGCTGCAGCTGTTGAATTACCACAAAAAACTTCTTGTGCTATGTTGTTCTTTACTTGAAAACAACTATTGTTTATAGTATTGTCGTCCTCGTCAGTTGTTATGAAAAAAACTTTTCCCTTCGCAGCTGCCAAATATTGATTTTCGTTATAGCCAAAAAGTTTATTTATAGTAAGTGCTTGATTCAGGCTCCAATCATTCAATTTGTGAGAAGTGTCTTTCAGTAGACAACCAAGTCCAACGGTTCTTGCTTTGTTGTCCTTGAAAGTTGAAAAGGAATAAATGCATGGTTTTAATTTCATTTGAAAAAGTCAGTTTAATGTTGAAATGTATTTGGAGTATTGGAGTAAAAGCAATTGTCAAACAACTTTGTGCTAACTTGTGGGTGGCTCTGCCTTTTTATTGCTTTTGCAAAGAATACTAAATATATCTTGTCCAAAAAAATTCGCCTTTCATTTTTCGTCTTTCAAATTGGTATGCACTATCTCAATATGGCAACGAAATTTTATAATTGCGTGATAAAATCGGATATATCAACCTAAAATTGGGTGTAATAGTCCGATTCTAATAGGTCTAACTCGACATTTGTAAAAATTGAACTTTGATTACTTGGCTGAAAATGTGTGTTAAATAGGTTTGTTAATAATACAAACTTACCAATAAAATTTTAATTGAAGATGAAGTACTTAAAAAATATTTGTAAATATTTTTTACTGGCATTCTTAAGATTAAATTGAAGCCTTTGCATGAATTTTATGAACAGCTAAACACGTCAATTGTGTTGCATTTATTCCTTCCTTAATGCCTTCCTTATCCTTTTTTCTGTCCTTTCCACCCCTCTCCCTACTCCTTACTTTCGGTCTTGAATAAATAATTACCCCTTTTTATGCAAGAAAATCAAATCAAAGTAATCTCCTGGATCAAATCCGGAATGGAATATATCCAGGGTGTTGACCTGTTGGTAGAACTTACTCGTAAACAGACATTTTTCAACCTATTTACTGGCAAGGATATAGCCTTGGCCGATAAACTGACCTATGAAATTTGCAAAGCAGCAATGTTGGCCAACCATTTAACCTGGAAGGACTTCATCCGGGAGGTGCAGAATGGTAACATTTTAATCGATAACCTTTCAGCCGATTTTCACCGTGTTGAAATGCCGGAACTTATACCCAGTGATGAGAACAATCCAAAAATTTGCACTTCGGATTCTGTAGAAAAAACAGAAACTAAAGGAACAACAGAAACTATCGAAACTGCAGAATCAATAGAAACCAAACCGCTTACGGAATATCCACCGGTAATCCGCAGAATCATCCACGAATATGCAGCACTCTTCCAGGAACGCAGTAAACTTCATTCGGTAATGGTTGATATGCCGGAATCAAACGCGGAATTTGTTTGCGCCAAACGTGCAGAACTTTTTGATCTGATCAAATCGATATCTGCCAGACTGGAAATTCTCTATTCCGCTAAAAGTGAATTTGATGAAAAAGGGATCATCCCTGAAGAAAGTTCTGTATTTCCTCCTGTTGGGAAAGAAGAAGCAGAACCGGATATCACTTTGCTTGACGAAGCATCACTGAAGAAGCAGAAAAAGAACCTGCAGAGCAGTAACTCAAAAGATCAGACGATGCTGGAATATCAGTCAAAAGAGCGCACAGAGGTGAAAACCCCGATGCCCAATGGTCCGAAAAGAGCGAAGATCGAAATGCGGATCCAGGAGCGGAACAAAAAGATCGAAGAGATTGAAACCTTGCTTTTGAAATATGCTGGTAAAGAGTAAAGATATTGTTCCGGCCGCTGCACCTATTCTTGAACGCGATTCAGAAGACATTGGTTTAAAAAAGGAGCAGTCCCTGCCCTCTTTTATTGCCGATGCAGAAAAATCGCTGACCAAGGCGATCGGTCAGCTTGAAAATGGCAGGGAGCATCACTTTTACAGTTGGGGCAATTTTAACCTGGTTCGGCTGATCAGCTACCTAATCAAACAAACCGGACCGGCTCATGTCTTTATGACGTCCTATTCGTTCAGTCAAAAGAGTATTGAGCAGCTTCAAAACAAAATCAGCAAAGGGGAGATCCTTTCTTTCAGGGTGATCCTTGATAACCGCGTCAGGGTGATGAGTCCGAAACCATTTCAGATGATTGCCGCCAGTTTCGATTACCGGTGCATATCCGTTCATGCCAAGGTGGCATTACTCTGGAACGATGCATGGAAAATCAGCATCGTGACCAGTCAGAATGCAACCGACAACCCCAAACTTGAAAGAGGCACCATTTTCACGGATGAACAAGTCTTCAACTTTGATTTAAAAGTACTTGAGAATGAATTTAAACGAGCAGCAATTAACTGAGGTTGAAGAGCTGGCAGGACTGTTTTTCTCTCCTTCAGATATTGCAATCAACCTGGAACTGGATGACGACGAAACCGAGGATTTCGTTGCAGCAGTTGAATGTAAATCGACTTCGTCCCCAATTGTTGCCGCTTATATGAGAGGCTGGTTATCTGCCGATATTACATTGCGCAAGGCGATCAAACAATCTGCATTAAACGGAAGCAGTCCATCGCAGCAAATGATGCTGAACTACCAGAAAGAATCCAGAATATGAGCCGTCCTGCCCTTGAAGAATCCAAATATGAGATGATCAAAGCCCATGTACTTGATCCGGATAATTCACCGCTTCCAAGGGAAAAGCGTGAATTGCTCGAACGTGTTATTTCAGCATCGAAAGTGCTCGATAAAAACCCGATTCAAAAACAGGCGGTTGCCATTCATCAGCAAAAGTATCCCGATGTCAGCCGGTCTCAAGCCTACGAAGATCTCCGGCTTGCTGTTCGGCTCTTTAATACACTGCACACCTTCGATTACGATTTCTGGCGAACCTGGCTGATCAATGACATTGTTCAGAATATTCTGATCTGCCGTAACACAAAGTCAGAAAAAGACCGCCGGATTATTGCCATCGAACATGCCAACCTGATCAAGGTGATCGGTGAAAAGCCCGAAGAATTGCCCGATCCGAAACGAACCGAGAAACACCAGTTCTATATCCTGATTCAGAATAATAACCAGCAGATCAAAGTTGACCTCAATAACCTGAAGGACTTACCTACAGCCGCCCTCCAGGAACTAAGCCGTGCAATTTACGGGGGCAATGAGATCACGGAAACCGATGCTGAAGAAATCATGAAATCATGATCACGGAAGTTATTGATTTAAACGGGCCGCAACAGCTTTCGGTGATCAATGATGCAGAAAGTGAAGTCGATATTCATGGCCGTGGTACCGGGAAATCGTATGTAATCGGTTGGGAAATGAACCAGGTGGTGCGGAAAATGCCTCGATCAATTACCTCTATCACCGGTCGCACCTTTGGGCAGATCTACACGCGAACGCTTCCGTCAACGCTCAAATTTCTTGAAAAGCTCGGAAGCGAAAAGGATAAAGATTTTGTAATCGGTCATAAACCATCTAAAAAACTGGGGTTTAAAGAACCCTACGAGAAAGTGACCAAATACGATAACTTTATCTCCTTCTCGAACGGAACCGGTTTTCTGATGCTGTCGCAGGAAAGACAGGGATCGGCGCGTGGTCCAAATCTTGACCGCGAAATTGTTGATGAAGCGTTGACCCTGAATAAGCAGCGGTACGATGAAGAGGTCTCCCCTGCCAACCGTGGTAATGAAGAGTATTTTGGCTTCAAATCCCCCAAACGGATCAAACAGCATCACGGATTCAGGTATGTATCTTCGATGCCATACACCCGTGAGCAAACCTGGCTGCTGAAATATGGCGATTACTATATGGAGGAAGCCGGCATTCCGATCTTCGATACCTGGAACAGGATTGTCAAGCTTCAGTTGCAACTGATCGAGGCGCACAAAGCCGGGGATAAACGGTTGTTCAAGGATATCTGGAATGAAACCGTGCGGCTGAAAAAGAAAATTGCGCCCTTTGTTTCAAAGGATGGTATCCTGTTTACACTTGCCAACGCATTCGACAATATTCAGAACCTGGGCATGTCGTACATCACCCGCGAATACGATAAGCAAAATCTGCTCACCTTTATGGTCGAAATCCTGAACTGGATCATTGACCAGATTGAGGACTGCTATTATCACATAGACAGCGAGGCACATATCTATTACGATGCCTACAACGATGATTATATCCGGGGTGTGGCAGATAACAGCAACTGGGATATTGCCCAACTGGAGAATGAAAATTGTCTGTTCGATCTGGATTGTGATCCAAACAGGGCGCTTGAGATCGTTCCCGACTGGGGTTCAAAGATTGCGCTCTTTTCTGTTGCTCAGGAGCGGAACTACAACTTTGTGACAAAGATCGTGGAGCCGGTCGATTGTACTATCAATGAAGTATTTGTCAAGGCAAATACATCGGGTGTGATGATCGATGACCTGGTTGATAAGACCTGCAACTATTACGGGCCGCATCCTACCAAACGGATCTGTTACTTTCGTGACCGTTACGGCGATTCAAAGCAACCCAATGCAAAGAACTCGAAGACCTATAATGAGCAGGCTATTGACCGCTTTACTAAGAATGGCTGGACTGTTGAGACTAGAGTCCATAAAGGGCAGGAACCACCACAGCATGACAAGTACCTGTTATGGATGAACATCCTCAAAGGGAAAGACGCACGTTACCCGAAGTTCATCATCAACGGAAGGAAGTGCAAGTACACGCTGATATCAATGAACAATACCAAGGTCATTGACAAGGATGGAAAGTTTGAGAAAGACAAAAGCTCCGAGCGCAAGAACTCCATCCTGCCCGAAGAGGCGACTCACTTCGGTGATGCTGTCGATAAAAGAATGTGGACCAAGTACGGCCATCTGATCAATCTCCATCAGAGTACATTCGTTTCCCCGCGCTGGTAGCTTACTGTTTGTGTCTGTCTCTCCATACTTCAAAAACTACACCTTATATATATGGTATACTTTTCAATTGAAATACCGAGGTTTAGAAGTATCTCATTTGTGATTATCAATTCTGCCCGTAACTCCCTATGAGCAGAATTGATTGAAACGGTATCAACACATTCCGCCCGAATGCGGAAAGAGTTGATGTGTCAGGACTACTGTGAACCGCTCTTCAAGCCTGTTCCCAGGGAAGCGGAATCACTGATCACACTAATTTCTGCCTGTTATTTGCTCTGTTCTGCTCTTTTTTCTGCCTTCTCGTATTGTGATCCGTGAGGTTGTCAGGACTGACCTCAGAATCGTTTTTCCATGCGGTGCGCTCTCGTGCATTATGTTGAATTATACATATTTCCTGTGAAATTCTGCCCGTTTTTCTGCTTTTCCGATAGGGCGAGTTCGGCATCAACCACACAAACAATGAAAATAATTGTATTTTCATTGTTTAGTGTGTTGGTGTTTAAATGTTTGAGAAATAATAAACCGGATAAGGTTTTTTGGAAGGCCCCTCAGCTTTTTCTTTGGAAGAAAAAGCTGGCAAAAAGAACCTCACGCCCGCTGCGCTCCGTTTTTCAGGGACCCCTGCGGCCTAAAAAACCGGCGTGGTTCTTTTTTCTTGAGTTAATAGCGGGTCAAGAAAAAAGAACCAAAAAAGAAACCCTTGAGAAAAACAGGCTGAACAAAACCGGGAAGAAAAACCCCGGCAGAGGAGAATGCGCTGGTTACTCATTTATTGGACAAAGGTATTGATCGCCGGTGCGGAAACGTCAAGGGACTTTGGTTGCCCTGGTGGTAATACCCAGGAGCAGCACCCTCCGTCACTTCGTGTTCGGTCAGCTTTTGCCCTATGGTGACTGAGCGAAGTCGAAGGCAAAACCAGACATTCACCCCTTGCCGGAATCCGCCCGGCTCAATCAGGTACGCCCAATAAAAATTAACCGGCGTGCCTGGTGCCAAAATAAGTCTGCAAGGCAGCAGCAAAACACATGAATAAGTTTGATTTATATGAAGTTGTGACACAGAAAATCATTGACCGTCTTGAAGCTGGCGTGGTACCTTGGCAGAAACCCTGGAAAAACGCCGGAGGAATGCCCAGTAACCTGATCACCAAACGGCCTTACAACGGGATCAACTTCTGGCTGTTACTTTCACTGAACTACACCTCTCCGTTCTACCTGACATTTGAGCAGGTGAAATCACTGAACGGAAATGTCCTGAAAGGTGAAAAATCGACGATGGTGGTTTTCTGGAAGATCCTTGAGTCGGAAGATAAGAGCGGAGAAATCAAGAAAACGCCCTTCCTTCGCTACTACAATGTTTTTAACCTGACACAGACCGAAGGGATCGATCCTGCGAAGATTCCGGCAACTGAAGCTTTCGATCATGACTTTAATCCGATAGCAGCAGCTGATGCGATCATTCACAAATGGAGCGATTGTCCGAAGATTGAATGGGGTAAAGATCATGCATTCTATGCTCCGGGACTTGATATTGTTGGAATGCCGGACCAAAGAACATTTTTCCGTGACGAACAATGCTATTCCACACTTTTTCATGAACTGACTCATTCAACTGGCCATAGCAGACGTCTTGGACGGCATGAGAAAATAAAAGATCATCAGTTTGGTTCACAGGATTATAGCCAGGAGGAGCTCGTTGGCGAGATGGGTGCTGCCTACCTGTGCGGAATAACCAATATTGAGCAGGAGACGATTGAGAACAATGCGGCCTACATTAAAAGCTGGATCAGAACTTTCAAAGATGATCCGAAAGTTCTGGTTCTGGCAGCTGCCCAGGCACAGAAAGCGGTTGATTATATCCTGATGCATCAGTCAGACGGGCAACCCTGACAATCCGGAATATCCATTCAAAGAGGCTCGGTCAGGGCCTCTTTTTTTTGTTCGTGCTCTGATTCAGATCCGTTACACTCCCCTGTAGTTTAAGCCCCGGGAGAAGCATTTCCTGAAATAGCAGCGGAATCCTGCTCCGATAAAAACAGGTGGCAAAGCATTTACTTCCTTCTTCCCATGCCTGGCAGCACCTTCGGTTTTAAAATTAGCACTGGAGATTGGCTTTTCGGTGATATATCTGCGGATGTTAAGCTATTCTCATGACAAATTCAGTTAAAATTCTATGCTAAGTTAGCTCTGATCCCCGCGCGTACATTTCATTCACGAAAGGATTTTCCCGGCATATCCTCCCTCACTACTATCAGTCCGGTATTCCAGTTCCTCCTTGCCTACCTCTAATTATCAAGCTGTTCACTTGCATATAATTTTTAAACTTAAATTTTCGTATCATGAAAACAGCTTCAAAAACCTCCGCAAATCACAATGTTGAAAACCATGAATCTCATTTCCATTTTAATTGGAATCCCACCTCCGATTCAGCCAGCCTCAGAGCATGGGAGGAAGAAAATGCAGAATATGCCACCTGGAACCTGATCGACGATGAGCAGGATACCGCATCTTGCTGATCAGAAAAAGCTTCGAAAGGGGCTTTTTTGAGGACGATAACCCTAATTGCTTGACAAATAATATTTTTATAAGTCAATTTTAGTTCTTGGCATCAACTTAAAACATTCTATATTTGCATATATCAAATCAAAAAGGAAAAATATCGAAGAAATGTAAAGATAAAGTATTATCAATTAAAATATTAACATAGCATTTAGCTATTGTTCGCACGCTCGGAACCTCGGAAATTTCAATAAGCGGACACAGGATTAGATACAGTAAGCAAAATGCTCACGCCAAACGGCGTGGGCTTTTGACTTATCAATCCTGTGTGGCCTCCGAGGGCCCCGAGCGTGGGTAAGGCTTAGTCCACGCTTTTTTTGTGAATTTTTCTTACCTGAATTCCAGCCAGATGCGCAAAACCACAACAGACCTTGCGCAATGAATAAAACCGATCTGATCCAAAAAATAAAACAACTTGAAGGTATTTCGCAGGACGAACGTTCCTACCTTATTAACATCGTAAACACCAAAAAGAAATATGGCCTCGTATGGGAAGACAAACCCGAAGATGTGGAAGAACAGCTCCGTACCCATCTGCCTGTATTACGCGAGGTGGTGGAGAAAAGAATATTGTCTGTGCAGCAAACAAAAATGTCTGAACCAGGATTTATAGGATTAAAGGATGGACAGGATTCAAAAAAATCAAAAACATTGCGAACTTCACTTTTCGATGAACTTGAAGAGCAAGATAATCCTGAAAATCAAATAAATCCTGAAAGTCATAGTTCAGACAATTTCGAAGCACCCAACCACATCCTTATAGAAGGCGACAACCTCCACACACTTACTGCACTCACTTTTACCCATCAAGGCAAAATTGATGTTATTTACATTGACCCACCTTACAACACAGGCAATAATTCATGGAGATACAACAATGATTATATTGAAAAGGATGATCCTTTTAAACATAGCAAATGGTTGTCTATGATGGAAAAAAGATTAAAGATAGCAAAAAAACTTCTAAAATCAGATGGCTCTTTAATTGTGGCAATTGATGATTATGAATTAAATACTCTTGGTTTATTACTGGATGATATATTTTATAATTATGAAAGAGATTTAATAATAGTAGAACATCACCCTCAAGGAGCAGGTTCAAATACGGTTTCGAGAACACATGAATATGCTTACTTTCTTACACCAATAGGTATTGGATTTAAAGGTAGAAAACAAAGGGATGAGGATAATAAATGGTCATTAAAACGATCAGGTCAGGGTGAGAATAATTGGAGAATGAATCGTCCAAAACAGTTTTTTGCATTGATTGTTGATTCGGCTAATCATAAAGTAATTGATGTGGGGCCAGAATTGCAAAGAGATGACACTAATTATCAAACTGGTTCTTCAAGGGAAGGATATTTAAGAATTTACCCAATAGATCGAGATGGGAAAGAGAGGTGTTGGCGATATAATCGGTCTACGATGCAAAAATTAATAAAGCAGGATAAAATTGAATATACGACTAAAGGTAGTTTAGTAGTAAAAAAGCATTCAGTAAATGCGGTTCCGGTTTTCAGTGTTTGGTCAGATAAAAGATATAATGCAGGGACAAGTGGAAGCGTATTGTTAACTGATATTATGGGCAAGGCAAATACCTTCCCATATCCGAAATCGCTTTATACGGTTTATGATATGGTAGAATTGATTATTGGCAATAATTCAGAAGCTGTTGTTTTAGATTTTTTTGCAGGTTCGGGAACCACACTGCATGCAATTATGCAATTAAATGAAGAAGATGATGGCCATCGAATTTGTATTCTTTCAACGAATAATGAAAACAATATTTGTGAAGAAGTCACTTATGAACGTAACCGCCGGGTAATACAGGGTTACACAAACACTAAAGGGGAATGGGTTTCGGGATTAACCAATAACAATTTAAGGTATTACAAAAGCGAGTTTGTTCCGAGCATGAAAGACGAACCAAACAAACGGCTGCTTACACAAACCAGTACGGATTTGCTTTGCATCAAAGAAGATTGCTATACAGACATCACCGATTCAGTAGGCTTTAATCCAACGCAATGCAGGATATTTACAAACGACGGTGGCAAGTACTTAATGGTTGTTTATCACAGTCGTAAACAATTGGAGGTTTATGAGCAGTTAATCGCTTATATTAAATCAATCAACGATTTATCTGAAACCATAAAACTTTATGCTTTCAGTCCCGAAAAGGAAACTTTGCTTGAAGATTTCGCCGAAGTGGCCGATAAAATAGATGCGGTTCCTTTGCCCGAAGCCATTTACAATGCCTATCGTGCCACATTTAGAACTTTAAAGCTGGATAAAAAACCACCTGCACCTCCCGTTGAGACAACCAATGCTTTGTCGCTTAATGTAGTATCAGATGACAATGAATTGAATGACCTTTCCCAAGACCAAGAATAGCCATGTATATATTAAAAGATTTTCAGGAAAAAGCGGTAAAAAGTCTGCTGAAACATACGTTTGAAACGATAAACACAGCACCTAACCAGATTCCCATTTTATTGGAAGCTCCAACCGGTTCAGGCAAAACAGTGATGATGGCTTCTTTTCTCGAACGGGTTATTGAAGAATTACCTTTGCAACCAGGGCTTCACAACAATGTTGCATTTATATGGTTTGCGCCAAACACGCTGCATATACAAAGCTTTATCTCGTTGCAGAAATTATATTCCGACACAAAAAAGCTGAATTGTATTGATCTAAGCGAATTGTCCGGAAATCCTGTTCTCAACCCCAAGGACTTGCTCTTTGTGAATTGGAGCAGTGTGGATGGGATGAAGAAAATCTGGAGAAGGGAGAACGAAACCAATACCAATTTAGAAACCCTGATTGAAAATACCAAGTCAAATGGCACTCAACTAATTTTAGTTATCGACGAAGCCCATTTAAGTGCATTTACTGGCACCCAAGCCATATCAGTCAGAAGATTGATCAATGCTAAAATTGAAGTTTTGGTTACAGCAACCCCAAGGCAGCGGCCCCAACGCTCAATATTTATTTCCCGTCAGGAGGTGATCAACGAACAGATGATCAAAAAAGGGGTGCGATTGAATATTGGGTTGGATCCGGCTCAACAAAATGGCGAAAATGTACATATACACTTATTGAGAACCGCCTTTCAGAAAAAGAAGGAATTGGAGGCGCTTTATGATTCAGAACTTGGTGAAAACCAAATTAATCCACTTTTACTGATTCAACTTCCATCAGAAACTCCTACTTTAACTGACGAAGACAAATCAATTCGGGATACGCTGGTTGGTCTGTTAAATATGGAGTTTGACATTTCAACAAATAATGGTCGTTTAGCTATATGGTTATCAGGAGAAAGAGATAAAGATGGCCTCGAAGAGCCAAACGGATTACATGATGTTCTGATTTTCAAACAGGCGATTGCACAGGGTTGGGATTGTCCTAGGGCGGCTATTCTGTTGAGTTATAGAAATGTAAGAAGTCCGGATTTTGGTATTCAAACGGTTGGTCGGATTTTAAGGATGCCGCACCGCAGACATTACCAAAACGATGATTTGAATTACGGTTACGTTTATACGAACATAGAGAGTAACAGAATCAATTTTGTTCCTTCCGACGAAGACTATTTTAATTTGCAATATGCTGAAAGGAAGAAAAATGAGTACTGGAGTTTTGATATACTTACGACAGCAGCCGTAGTGAACGACAGGGCTTCAAAAGGTCTGTTAACTACGGTTTTCGAAAGAAAGTTTTTCGATGTGATGGAGCATAGGTATGGAATTAAACAACTTCCGGAGATTGACATCTTTACACCTGAAAACGAAGAAGATCTAAGGATACAGATTGAATCGAACATTAAGTCTATGAAAGACCTTTTTTGGCAATTCGAAATTGATGATCACCAGATTCATATTCCTACGAATATCGAAATAGATCCTTACGAAGTAAATTCTATAATCTTAAATGATAATCAGCTACAAACTTTCGCAATAACCAATGCTGAATTTTCTTTAATGTTCGATCGGTTTTGTTACGACAATATCACACGTCTGAACCGCTCAAAAAGCTGGAAAAAGCTTAGAGAAACACTCATACATTTTGCTGAATATTACTTAAATATTTTCGAATTTGAAGCCCGAAAATTATTCTTGTTCCCGTATAATAAAGCACTTTTAATAGAGCATATAGCCGTTGCACTTGAGCACTTCGAAGCATGGCAAACCGAGCAGGGAAATGCCAACAGAAGGGTAGAAAATAGCGAATGGGAAGTACCAAAGATTCGTTATTATAATGATTTATACAACAGACAGGAAATTATAAGTCACGCCTTAGAGCCGTTCTTTGAATACAGAAATGCGTCTTCACCAGAAATTGCGTTTAAGGACTTTTTAATTGCAAATGAAAGTCAAATTGAATGGTGGTATAAAAACGGTGATCAGGGAAAAGAGCACTTTGCTGTTCCATATACTAACACTAAAAAGGAATTACACCTATTCTATGTTGACTTTGTAATAAAATTTAAATCTGGTAAGATTGGGTTATTCGATACAAAAACAAGGCGCTCCGATGTAGAAGCTCCCAATAAACACAATGATTTATTAAGCTATATCGAAAAAGAGAATGCATCCAATCCAGAAAGAGTTTTAATAGGTGGAATTCTAATACCTGATGAAATCAGTCATGTGGTTTCATTTCGATATTGTACAAATCGCATATTAGACACAATTGATCTCAATGGATGGGATTTCTTTAATCCGGCAACCATCAATAACAACTAAAATCATGGCAAAAAAAGGATTAGACACCACGTTTTTGCATTACGGTATTCGGAAAGAGGATATCAGCCTGATTGAAACGCTTTGCATCGAGCATAAATTAGAGTTTGAATGGGTAAAGGAAGACTTGCTCAAAGAGTTTCATGAGCGTAAAATTCGTAATCAGGAGATCGATGAAAAGTCGATTGAAAAAGTGATTGAAAAAGCACTTCAAAAAATAAAGTAGGCCATGATAATCAAACGAATAAAAGCCAAAAATTTTAAAACTTATCTTAATCTGGATTTGGATATTTCTGTGGATCAGGAATGCCCTATCATTTTGATCGGTGGAGTAAACGGAGGAGGGAAAACAACCCTTTTCGAATCGATTTATGGTGCTTTATATGGTTTGCAAATAAATACAGCAAAGCATTTCAAGGAGTTATTAAATGCAGGTGCCCTCGGTAAAGAAGATGAGAAAATTGTTCTGGAACTCCATTTCATTGGCAGGGTACTGAACGAGGACCAGCAATATATTCTGACAAGGACTTATGCGCTCAATCCTGCAGGTAATCCGGTAGAAAGTGTGAAACTGAATATGAATGGCACCATTTTTCTATATGGATCTGCCACACCTGCTGCCCAACGTGCAGAGCAGGAGGCGCAGCTAAATAAGATTATCAAAGCCAATTTACCCCAGGAGTTGAGCCGCTATTTTTTGTTCGATGCGATGGAAGCCGGTAGCTTATTAAAAGAAGATCAGTTAAACCGGGTGATCAAAGAAAACATCGAGAATGTGATGGGCTTCAATAAGTATATGCAACTGGCGAAGTCTTCAGAGAGCTTATATCAGGCATATACTGCACAACGATTGCAGGTTGCAAATGAAAAGAAAGAATACCTTGATTTGGTTGGGCAAAAGAAAAGCAAAGAGTCCGAATTGCTGGCATTAGATTTACAGCTTCAGGATGCTTTACAATACTCCGTTTCGGAAAAGGAACTAAATGAGAATCTTAAAAAAGGTCTAAACCAGGAATCCACTATAAAAAATAAGATTGATCAGACTAAAAATCAGATAGAAACAATTCATAAAAAGGAGGAGTTTTTCAGAACTGAATTAGATCTTTTTGTAAAAGATATTGAAATCAATGTTTGTTTGCCGAAACTTATCGAAGCCATTAAATCTGAAATTGGGTTGATACTGAAAATCAAAAACGAGAAACAGCAACAAAACAATTCAAACGTTAATCCCGATCAGATTGAAGCCATTGGTAGAACCATTGTACAATATCTTATTCAAAAGAAGCTTCTACTAAAAGAAATTGTACTTTCCGATCTGGTTGATTATGTGATTGCTTCAACCAATAACTCCAATATTACTGATGACTATGATTTTTTGGACTTTTCAGAAGTTAAAGCGCTGGAGGATCTATTAAATCAGAAAACGGTCAATGCTTTTCCGGTACTCAATCAGCAGCAGGTTGAACTTAACCTGTCGTTAAATCAGATTCCCGGTTTTCAGCTTCAGATTGAACAAATGAAAGCGCAAATAACCGGTAGGGATTACGCTTTGCTAAAAGCCTACGAAGACAATGAAGCCAACATTAATAAATTTGGACTTCAAATTAATGAAATCAAGGCAGAAATAAGTAAAATATCGAATAAACTTCATCATTACGATATTCAAATTAGCCAGGAACCCGATCCAAAGTACGATACATTAGGGAAATTAAAGGCCTTTTTTGAAGATGTTGCCAATAAACTTTTGAAAGTTAAAAAACAACAGATTGAGATCAGAATGAAAAATGATCTGAACATTAATCTAACTGCTTACCGTGATGTAATTGATCGGGTTGAGTTATCGGAAAATCTGGCAAACCTCACATTTAAAATATTTCATATTTCTGGAAATGAAGTATATTTGAATCAATTGAATACAGCATCCAAGCAGATTGTTGTACAGGTATTGCTAAAATCCTTGCATGAATTTGGTGACTATGATCCTCCTGTAATGATTGATACCGTTATGGGTGTATTAGATGAAACCAGCCGGGCAACAGTATTGGAGAATTACTTTCCAGAACTATCGCACCAGACTATTTTATTGAGTTCAGATAGCGAGATAAGGCCTGGCACCGACTTCGAAAAGATTAAACCTTTCATTTCGAAAACATATACCTTGTTAAGAGACAGGGAGAAGCAATTCACAGAAATTATTCCCGGTTATTTTGGCAAAACCTTAAACAACTAAGTAATGAGCATTATCAATCTTCAAAATATACGTCAGGCAGAAGGGTTATTGGAAGATCTGCATGAAGTTCGAACAAAAATAGAGCAACGCATTAATCTTGAGAATTACTCCAATAGTCAAAAAACTGTTGCCATCAATGGTAACAAAATCATGCGTATATGTCTTTTGGCAGGATTATCAAGCAAAGAACAACGCGATCTGGCTGCTATTGAGCAAATTCAAATGTCAAAAAATAGCAACAGGATATTTGAAACGTTGTTTACACTTCACAATTTAGGTACAGTTTATTCTGCATTGTTCAAATTGCGTTACCAAGATTTAGAAATTGATTGGGAGAACACTGGTTTGAAAAGCAAAATCGTCAATGCTGAAATTCTCAGGGGCAGCAAAATTCTTGCTACAGAATCTGTTCTGGATGAATGGTTACTGAATACCGTTAATTTCGGAAGCACTACCAAAGCAGGTGGCATCCCCTATCTTAATTTGAACATTGGTTTCTACGAAGATAATATTCAAGCCATGCTAAACCTGAATGGGAGAGATATTACAAATACTCAAATTCTCATTGCAGGTACGACCGGCTCCGGTAAATCTAACCTATTGGCTGTTTTGCTGAACGAAATCAGAACATTATCCATTGAAAGTCAATACCCAGTGAATTTTATACTGTTTGACTACAAGGGTGAATTTTCTGATCCGGCAAATAACAGTTGGCTCAATCTTTTCGAAGTGGATCGAAGTGCAATCCTCGATCCGATTTCAGCTCCACTTCCCTTCAATCCATTTAAAGAGTTTATCGGCAAGGCTCAAAACGTAATCAATCTCTATTCAACCGAATTGTCAAATGCTATTTGTGCCATTGATAATGCCCGCATGAGTGCGAATATGGGCAACCGTTTGTCTGAGGCAATCATCAATTCATACAAACGGACACAAAATAAAGCAATTACATTCGATCTGATCCTAAAAGAATATATTTCAATTCAACCAGACAAGGACAAAGACAAAGATGACAGTATAAAATCGGTTTTAAAACAGTTAATCAGGACCAATCTGTTTGCAAGCGAAGATCAAATTGATTTGATAAAGGATAGTTATATTGTGAAAATGGATGGATTTCCGAAAGATGGTCCGATTGCAAAAGCAATAGTCTATTTCATCGTCGCGAAATTGAATACCATCTACGAAATACTTCCCAAACAAGCCGTTGATGAATCCTGCGTCGAACTACGCCATTTTACTATTATTGATGAAGCTCATTATATGCTTGGCTTTGATAATAAACCACTACGTGACCTGATTGCGGTTGGCAGGAATAAAGGATTGAGCATTATCCTTGCTACGCAGAACATGGATAGTTACAAAAGCGAGTATTTTGATTTCTATGCAAATGCACAGTATCCATTGATCATGAAGCAGCAATCCATTAACGATGGGGTTATTAAAGACTTGTTTGGTGTTTCCGGCAATGAATTTCAGGAAATCAAACAAGCAATTGCTGGCCTCCAAAAAGGTGAACTGATCATCAAGAATCCAACCGCAATTACATTAGGTATGGGAAAGAAATACAAAAAGATTAAGGTGAGTCATTTGATATAATGAAATGAAATTATGCCAAAAGCTAAAAATCCATTGCTCTCATTAATAAATAACCAAGTTCCGTTGGGGGAAAGTGCGCTAAATGAATTAGCGTTATATTTAATCTCAAACAAAACATACAAGTATACACCAACTTACTTATGTGATTCTGAAGATGAATTTATTCGCTTCAAAATTAACTTATCGGAATTCAAAACGAAAGTATTAACTCTATATACTCAATTAAGGACCGAAATAGAAAAACTCAAATTACCTGTTTTCTCCAAGTATGAAATAAAAATTAACAAGGCTGTTTCAGTTAGTTCAGAAGAACCGGAGCAACTTAAATTAATCGAAATAGATGGACAACAACTTCTCGCATTTTTGAATCAAAGGGATTTTTTCAAACTTTACTTGACATTGAAATTTAGCTATAATATAGATATTCATTTATTTGAAGTACAACCAATTGAATATCTAAACAATATAGAACATACTTTTGAGATAAGGAAGGAAACTGATATTGAACCGGCCATTACAAGTTTTATTAACTTATTGACACTTACCTCATGCAAAAAATAACTCTATATGAACAAATTATAGCTCCGGATAATATTTACAAGGCCATATATTCGTTGGAGTCATATATTTTCGAAAAATATTTATTGAAGAAGAGCGACTATAATGATTATTTGCGCTTACATGATAAATTCGATGACAGGTTCATAAATAGCTACATCAAAAAATGTGCAAAAAGAATTGAATTTATCCTTAATAGTGACGAGCTTTTTGATTGTGATATTTATCTGAAAGCAAAAAAATATAACCCAGAAACCAAAAAAGTGGAGTTTCGACCGATACATACAGCATCGTTATTAGATCAAATATGCATGGTTGCAATGTTGTCTGTATTGATGTTCGATGATTCCTCTGGAAAAAGGAAATTGTCAGCAATCAGCCGTTTGCTACCTGCAAACTTTTATGGAAATATTCCGAGTAAAAATGTTTCAGAACTATTTAAACCCTGGAATAAACAATATAAGGAATACTCAACAGATGCCATTACGGCTAATCGGACTTATTATGATACAAAAAAATATAAATATGAATTAACACTTGATCTGGAGCGCTTCTTTCCGTCGATTAACCCAATATTTATCTACAATTATATCAACGAAAAATGGCCTGTCAATGCATCTCCTGAGGATAAGAGATGGGTCGCCATTATTTTGGAAAAATTGCTTTTCTTAAATCTTAATCTTGAAGAAAACGTAAAATATTATTATTACCCTGATGGTATTAAAAGTCTGAAACGCCTGAAATATAACATAGGAATTGCCCAAGGTCTACCACAAGCTTATTTCTTTGGGAACATTTGCATGTCCATCATTGCCAAACATGAAAAGAAATTATTAAATGGAGATTCATTTTACTATGTTGATGATTCGATAATTTATACAAGTGTTGAAGTAAAAAAGGAGTCAATCGAAAAATTGTGTACCCAAATAAATTCAGAAGTAAATAAATACCTTAATGCTGAATCTTTACGGAATAGAAATCTAAAAGTGTTTCATAAAAAGGTTGAGGATAAATACAAATTGACTATCCACCCATTGGGAGGAAAATCTGATTTTAGAAAAATCGAAAAAATTGATTCATTATATTTCTTAGCCAGACCTGCATCTCCGTTACCATTTGAAATTCGAACAGCACAAGATGAATTTGAAGATAATACCTTACTTGAAAAAATAAAAGCATTATTGGAAGCGATCGATCATTTAATTGAAGAAGCCAAAAGTCAAAATAATGAAACTGAGCTTAAAAGATTGCATCGATTTCGAAAGTTCTATCTAAATCGTAGAAACTATTTAATTCTGTCCCAAACTGCTGATATATTATACGATGATAAAGAGATTGACAAGTTTGTCGAGAAATTTAATCTCAAAGTTACCCCATCCGAATCTGACTTTTTTGATTTGCTTGAAAGCGATGTATTTTGCTTTGAAAGCCAAGCGATAGCAGAGCAGATATCTAATGAAAAAGAATTAAGGAACAAATTCTTTAATACAGTCATAGCATTTGAAAAGTCCTGTTTAGGCAGTTATAGCAAATCAATTAAGGATACAAAACTATATTTCAGCAAAATATTATCAACAATATACAGTATAGATTCCATACCGCTTGATAAGTATTTTAGTCTGAAAAACGACAAGCATATAAAAGGAATAAGTAGCTACAAACGGCTAACAACAAAAAATAAAATTGATAATATTAAGAATATAATTGATTCTATAAATTAGTAAAATGACTCCTGAAAACAAGAAATCATATCGCCTTATTGATCAAATACAAAAGCTGATAAACTTTTATTCGGAAGGAAAATATGAGTTCATCCATAATAATTCGCCCGATTTTGTCAGACAAATACTCAATACATCCATTTCAAAACTGCTTAATGTCGAAGTCAACGATACATTTCTGATTTTTAAGTCTAACCATCGTGCAGTATACTATTTCGAGTTAAGAATACTAGTATACCTAAGATCGAATAATTTTAATATTGAAGAATTTAAATCAATAGTAAACGAAATATACAACAGTAATAATTCTGGACAGTATTTTCATAAAGTAGATATACAATTGCTCGAAGTACTTTCTATTTTTAAGTCGTATATAAAAGATCCCATCAAAATTGACAAACTTATTAAAGTTCACCATTATGTAAGTGGCATATGGAAAAATGGATCGAAATATTTGCATTTTTACACATTACATAATGAAGAACATTCGATTGAACTGATAAAGCAAAGTGTTAAAATTACGACGACTATTGACTACCTTAAATTGAAATCAGATGACTATTATATACTTTTCCTTGCCTGCTATCTTCATGATATTTCAATGGCTTTGCATCCAAACTTGGAGATGTTTGCTGGTGATTTTATCGAAAGCGACCTAATATATAGTGAGTGGAAAAGAGATATTTACAAAGTAATTGGCATAGATTTTTCAGCTTCAATCGGAAACAAACTTGTAACAGATTTGGAGCTAGTTGATAAAGCGGATTTAAAAATATTGTTATTAATGTACTTCAAGAAACTTGATGAATATTTTGAATCAACTATTAGAAATTCTCATGCTTCTCAAAGTGCAAAATTCATCAAATCTCAAGCTGATTTAACATTCATTGATAAAACTTTTATCCAATTGATAGCTGATGTATCTGAGGCTCATTACTATGACGCTAAAGATGTCTATAAATTAAAGTCAAAGGCAAGTGACGATCTTTTCGACATGAAATACATGATGATCATATTGCGTTTTGCCGACCTTCTGGATATGACAAGAGAACGGATAAGCACCAGTTTTATGAAGCAGAACATTAACACAATGTCCAGCATTTCAAAATACCATTGGATATCCCATCTGTCCATAAATAATTCTAATGTTGAGTCCGAATTTGAATTTGTTCCTCCAAATAATAAAGATGAACTGAAGATCAAAGAAATAGTTAAGCTAAAAGTAAATTTGAATACCTGCCAATTAACAAGTGTTTCAGATCGTCTCAATTGTTTAGATTGGCAGGCCAAATATGATGAGAGCCTTAGTTCTATAATTATTAATATTAATGATCATCTCAATAATGACATAGAAGCGAATTGTGATTACAAATGCAATCTATCCTGCAAATGGTTTGTAAAGAAACAAGATTATCTGTTTAAAGAGTTGTATGAATTGCAGCGATACTTGAATAGAACAGAAAACAACATTTTCAAAACTAGTTTCCAAGTCGAATTACATTTTGATAGCCAGGACGCTTTGCCTCAGGAATATCTTGACGTTGTCTTGGAGAACATTTAATATATTGGAAATCAGACCAAACTCTTCAGTAATCTCCTTGGCGATTGATATGCTGAACCGTTCACTTGAACTGAAAGAACTGCGGATGAAGACCAAATCAACCTTTACCAAAAGGGAAGTATAGTCCATAACGCTGTTATGCTCAAATTACGGTACAATCGGTCAATTGACGGAGATCGCAGCACGGAAATATCAAGATGAAGTATTCCGGTGATATTTGCCTTCTACGACAAGGTTGATAGTTCAGACATCTTGAATGACTGATTTTTAAATGCTTCGAACCTTAAAGTTTTTTAAATATTCAGCAATCGAATTAACCGGCAGTTTGCTTCCAACAGCCTTTACATTGCGGATAAAATCGTTGCATTCGTGTTCGGTGAGTTGTTTTTCTTTCAGGGCTTCTGCCAGGAAATCCATTGTGGTGAGATAGGTGATCTCATTTTCATCACAATAACTGGTTATGTCTTTCAGGTTACTGCTGGCAAGGATGTCTTTATTGAATTTGCAATAGGCCATACAGGCACTTTCCCCTTTTCCAAAGGTCTTGATTAATTTGGCATATTCCATCATTACCTGTCTGTTCGCCTGGAAGTTAATTTCTTTAATAAATCCGGTGCTGATTACATTATCAATATAGGTTTTAAATTTCCGGGATGCTCTTAATTCCGTGGCAACCACATCAAGCAATACCTTTCTGTTTTTGAAAATGGAAGGAAGTAAAGCAAATTGTCCACTACTAATAAAATGACTGATGACATCGGCATCGAGCAAAATCAGTTTCTCAATTTTCGTCGCCATGCTCAGGATTTGTAATGTCAATACCGATTTTCTGCATCAATTCCATATAATGGCCTTCCGATATTTTCTCAATATCAAACAGTCTTTTTGCCTTTTCGCCATAATCACCAACAATAACATTGTGGTTTCCTTCTTTATAGAGCGAAGTTTGATAGCCAAATTGTTGTGCCGTTTCGGTAGCTTTAAATGTCTTGAAATAATTAAATGCTTTGGCATCCAATAAACCGAGCATTTTTAACCGCACAAGCATCGATGAGTGTGAAACAGAGAAGTACTGTTCCAATCTGATTACTGTTTGTAAACTGATTTTCTTCTTATTTAGTTCTTCGTCTGGTATCATTTCCTGTATACCACTTTCAGGCATCAATAGGCATGAAGCAAAGTAATCGGCATTATATTCTTCCTTTTTTTTAGGATCAAATAATCCAGTTTTACATTGGTGGATTTCAAATTTATCCTGAACGAACAAGTGATAGAGTTCGTGTGCAATCGTAAAATGCTGCCTTCCAATTGAATGATTCGAATTGACAAGAATAAACCGGGCATTATCATTAACCTTTAATGACATTCCCGAAAAAGCTTCAGTTAACGGTCTGAAAAGTGTGAATACATTCAATTTTAACAAAAGACTTTTAAGGCGGATCGCTTCACCTCCACTAATACCGTTTCGTTCTCTGAATTGGTTGGCCTTCTTTTGAAGTATTACACTCATACTGTTGCAAGTAGATTATTCATTTTAAGGTAATTTTTAACTACAGCTTTAAAATCAGCAATAGTTTCCAGATCAGCTTTTTCAAGCCCATCCGTCCTGAACGCACAAGCCACATTTTCTTTTACAAGATATTCATCCTCTTCATAGAAATCTGAAAGCTCTACTCCATACAAGTCGCTTAAACGGGTAAGCACTTCAAAGGGAATTTCCCGCGAGCCATTTTCATAATAGCTCATCATTTCTCTTTTTACATCTAGAAAGTTCGCAACCGTTTCTTGTGAGAATCCATTGATATCCCTATATGCTTTAATATTTCTGCCTATAAAATTGTCTTGTGTCATGGTTTTCTGAATTTGTTACAATAGTAGTATACATTTATATAATTACAAAATAATGTAACAATTATTTGTACTAATTGTTTCAAATAGTTCTCTGATTATATTTACTTTGGTTAGATTTGAATTTGTTACAGGATAAATTGAAATCTGGAAACTCAAAAAGCCAATAATTTACTTATAATATAGAAAGTTTACTGTTACACTCAAATTCCGGGGCAAAGTTATTGATCGCCGGCCGGAAACGTCAAGGGGCCTCGGTTGCTGCGGATAATTATTTTCAGAGCAGCAACCGCCGCCACTTCGTGTTCGGTCAGCTTTTTCCTTCTCTCTTCTGCCTGTCCACCACTGCCTTGTAAAAACCAGACATTCACCCATTGACAAGAATCCGCCCGGCTCAATCTGGTCTGCCCGAAATTTAACTGTAACGGCGGGCCTGATGCCAAAATAAATCCACAAGGCAGTGGTAAAACTCAATGATTCCGGAAATTATAGCAGAAGTACAAATCTCTTATTCCTCGCACATTAAGGCAAAAGATCGGTTGAAAATAACCGGCTCGATGGATGCTGCCAATGCATTCAGAGCAATCTGGCCGGCTTACGATCACATTGAATTCAGTTATATGCTGATGCTGAACCGACAGAACCAGATCCTCGGATATCACCAGCTTTCAAAAGGAGGAATGACCGGTGCGGTAATCGATGTCAGGGTGGTTTTCCAGGTTGCCTTAAAAGCCTGTGCCACCTCGCTGATACTTGCCCACAATCATCCGTCGGGGAACCTCGAAACAAGTGATGCGGACAGAAAGATCAGCCGGCAAATAAAAGAAGCCGGTAAGATTCTCGATATTCCGCTGCTGGATCACCTGATTATGACCACTGACTCGTTTCTCTCAATGGCCGACGAAGGCTTACTCTGAATAATAAATCTCACAAAATATACCGGCGTGCCAGATGCCAAAATAAGTCCGCAAGGCAGCGGCAATAAAACAATGGATTCGAACGATTGGAAAATTATTGCAAGTTACACCCGTGCAGAAGCGATTGCGGATGGGTACCAGGTGCCAATTCTCCCGGAGCTAGCAAAAGAAGCGGGAATCATCTTTCCGGTATTCTTCACCCGGGGCGTCTATGACAAATATGTGGTGGTTCCTGAAGGGATGGCGCACCAGGACGAAAATGCCCGGCTCTGGGACATCCTTTACATGTTTGCGATGCAGGCCCGGAAATCAAATTCGGCTGAATTGAAATTCCAGTTCTGCTGTCAGCTTCCCGATGCCGGCAACTGGACCCGATACGAAAAGGTCTGCGAAGGTAACCGGCTCCTCAGGGAAGTTACCCTCAAAGCGGTGATTGGCCCGCTCGATCTGAATGATCCTTCCCCTGCTATCACGATTCTGTTTCCCGACGAAGATTAAACCAACCGGCGTGCCAGGTGCCGCAATAAGTCTCAAGGGTATGAGCATCCAACATGAATTTAAAACTTCTGAATCTTACCAAACAACAGGAATCAACGATAAAACTGATTCTCTCCAATCAACTCGATCCGAAAGAATTCTCAAGTGTGCAATTCTGGATTGGTCAGTGCTACCATCTACCGACACTCAATGAGCAGAAAATGTGCGCTTTTAACCAGGTGCTCTTCGGATTCGGCGTTGAATCGGTTGAAGGTGAATGGCAAAACGGCTATTGGTGCAATATCCTTCTGACCTACGTCAGCATGGGATTTTCTGACCTGCCGACCATTATCCATCACAGGGATAAAGGTTTTATAGTTGATTCAGTTGAAAATATACTTACAAAATCCAACCGGCGTGCCAGGTGCCAAAATAAGACCTCAAGGCAGAGGCAAATAAAATGACGCGTTATTCAAATGATCCACGGCAGATCAGTGCCAAATTCTCATCCAGTTGCTCCAAATGCAAAACTAAAATCAAGAAGGGAGCGACCATTTATTACTGGCCATCATCACGCGAAGTGTTTTGCACCAATTGTGGCGATGCACCGTACCGTCAGTTTCTCTCTTCGGTGGCTGATGAAGAGGTCTATTCCGGCAATGGAAATCCATATGCCTGGTAAATTAAAAGAAAAGGGGTCTCCCCTTTTTTGGTCGTGGGAGAAGAATGAGCTCCCCTGTTTGGTTAGCCCTGATCAACGGCAATTTCTGCTGAATAGAAATCCAATCACCGGCAGTTCATTTTGATTTTCCGGTTTTGGTCCGGGAACCATCCTTATCTGTTTGGCAGCTTTCAACTCCTGGCTTACAAGGTATAATGCATCCGGTGACAGGAGTGTTTTCAGCGATCAGGTAACACCACTGCCAGCTTCGGCATCTTGAACTTCGCCTTTACATTACTCCGGCATGAGCATCCGGCAAATTCCTTTTCCCAAACTTTTCCGCCAAGCCTTCCTGACAGAATTTGTTTGAAATTCTATGCTAAGTTAGCTCATCACTCCAGGTTCCGGTCCCCTCATTCAAGGATTTTCCCGGCATATCCTCCCTCCCTGCGTTCAGTCCGGTATTCCAGTTCCTCTTTGACTGCCCCTCCATGCTTCACTGATCACGTGCATATAATTTTTAAACTTAAATTTTGCTGTTATGAAAACTTTCGTAAAAAACTACATTGGAAAAGGAAAACAAGTTGCCGGATTATCAATTGCCAAGGTTACCTGTAAAGTGGAAGATCTTGTAAAATACGCCTACGAATACGATGGCGTCGAGTATGTCACCTTCGAAGTCGCCAAAATGAAAACTCCCGACAATTTCGGACGCGACTACACCGTTTATGTAAGCCAGAAAGAAGAAGTTGAAGAGCCTCAATCCAAACGTAAGGATGCAGCGCCTTCCCGGAAACCGGCAAATAAATCCAAAAAAGTTCCTGCCAAAGGTAAAAAAGAAGATTTACCATTCTAAGTCAGAAAAGAGCCTTGTTGATCAGGGCTTTTTTTGTGGTCGTGTCATTGCAGGAAAAGGTTTAAGCCGCAAACAAAGAAGATGATCTCTCCTCCAATTTTCATCAAAGATATTGATCGCCGCGCGGAAAAGTAAAGGGCCTGGGGGTACTTCGTACTCGTTCACTTTCGCAAATCTGATCATTCTGTTGGGACCGAAACTGACATGAGCCCTTGACAAGAATCCGCCCGGCTCAATGATGGCTTGATTCAAATTAACAGGCGAGCCAGGTGCCAATAAAAATCCACAAGGCAGTGGTAGAAAATATGAAAATTGCAATTATCGGATCAAGGTCTTTTACTGATTATGAATTGTTCAAAGTGAAATGTGATACCATACTAAGCAATTCAAAATCAATCACAATAATATCAGGTGGCGCAAAAGGAACGGACCGGCGCGCGGAAAAATATGCAGCAGAGAAAAACATTCCCATCCTTATCTATAAAGCCAACTGGGATTTACATGGGAAAAGTGCAGGGATGAAACGAAATGTTCTGATGCTAAATGACTGCACCCATGTAATCGCTTTCTGGGATGGGAATTCTCCGGGAACATTGCATATGATCAGCCAGGCACGAATTAATGGAAAAGAATTAAGAGTGATTAAATTTTAAAAGCTATTCAACGAACTGATTCATTTTCAGGTGCTGCTTTGTCAAAAAAAATAGCGGATCAATTTTTTAGTCGATGCTTTTTGAGAAAACCCGCCCAACTACTTTCAAAAACCTGCCTGCCTGTAAACGCGAAGAAATACCTTGTTACACTCAAATTACGGGGCAAAGGTATTGATCGCCGGATCGGAAAAGTCAAGGGGCTTTGGTCGCTGCGAATTATTGTTCCAGGAGCAGCAACCAAAGCCACTTCGTGTTCGGTCACTTTCCCGTTTGTGATCATCCATTATTGTATTGAAACTGACATTCACCCTTGACAAGAATCCGCCCGGCTCAATGTTGATTGCCCGAAATTTAATTCTAACGGCGAGCCAGATGCCAATATAAGACCGCAGGGCAGCGGCGTAAAAATCATGGGTAAATCAAATGTTGCTGAAAACACAGCCAATGTTGCTGCTGAAGTTGCTGAAGTAAAAACCGTTGAAGCTGTTGCAGCTCCGGTAATGACTGTTGTTAAAAACGAGATCGAAGAGCCACGCCGACTCACTCTCGATGAGAAGATCCAAAGGGTTGAAGATCTGACGATGCTGATCGACCGCTGGAGAACATTGAACGAATCACGTCGCAAATTACAAACCTTCCACATCGGAGCAGATTCAATGAGCTCGACGATTCTATTGAGAGATTCAGCCGGCAATGAGTTCAAAACATCCAATTCATCAGTGATCACCTCTGTTATCGACGAGATGAAACGGACACTGGATGGAAAGGTCAAAGAGGTTGAAGAACAAATCAGCCTTTGAAAAAAGTGGAGCGAAAGCTCCCTTTTTTTGGTCGTTGGGGAGAAAGAAAATATGTCAAATAACGTTAAAAAAATCAAAAATAACCTGAAAAATAAATTCTTTAATCTTAAATTTGCCAATATAATATCTAAAATTCCGAGCAGCATAATACAGCTTTATTATCTGGTTATCCGGCAATTTGATAAATTTATAAAAATATTCTACCCAACAATGACTTGTTAAATTTGCAAAATGATTGAAAAAATGGAAATATTAAATCAAGAATGGTTGATATCTCTTTTCTCCGTAACGACAGGTTCATTATTGATAATATTGGCAAATCAATTAAAAGAAAAATCAAGGAGGAAAAGTGAAATTAAACTTGAAAAACTGAAAACATACGATGAAAAAAAATTTCAAGCATACCTTGAATTATATGAATTCATTTCAAGAGCATATTCCATGTATTATCCACCAGATAATGTAAGACAAGATTTCATCTACATAATGAAAAAGTTCTTTTTCGCAAAAGTCAAAGTCAATTATCCATACTTTAAAAAAGAGATTAGAGAAAAAATCAAAATATTGGAGAACCAATACGACTGTTTACGAGAACCGGATTTCATTCCGGATATTCCGATTGAGAAATTTATTCAATCAGAATATCTAAAGATATTAAACGAGTTAAACCAAACTATCGAAAAGATATTTGATGAATGGGAAAAAGTTTAAAACTACAGAAAAGTAACTTTTCGAAATAGTTTTGTTGAAAAGTTGAGAAGTCTTAGTGATGAACAAGAAACCGCCCTATAACAGCAAACTACCCGGCAAGTCAGGTTTCGGTGCTTCGTTGACAGGAAATTAGTATTTCGAAAAGCAATACTTCATAGGAAGTTCATCAGGAAACTCCCTTCTTTAAATATTTGGAAAACAATACTGAAGAAATGAATTGCACATTAGATGTGAAAGTCAGAGAGGTTGAAGAGCAAATCAGCCTTTAAAGTAAAGGGAGCAATGCTCCCTTTTTTTGGTCGTGAGAGAGGAAGAAAATATGTGTATTAAATTAGCTATTAATCAAATATTTACACTGCTTTATTTTTTCAATATTGACCTAGGTTATAAGGGTAGAAAAAATATTTTTAAAATCTCATTTAAATATGAAACAAAAATAAATAACTATTCGTATTTGGACTGAATAAAACAAACTGGTTTCGTTTTCTATTCTGATTTCGCAAATAGATGCAACTGCTTGCGTCTATTGAATTGTACTGCGTCAGGCTTGGTCAACAATGCGAACTCCAAACTGTTTAATACTGAATGAACAAAATAAAAAAAACGGGGATAACGAAAACAGACCAGAATAGGTATACTAAAAACTGTGCGGAGTCAGCACTATAATCACTGACGAAATTTTTATGCCAAATTCAAAAGCAAATGGAATTCTAAAACTAATTTTGACTTTTGGGTACTTAATCTGTTTTCATACTGTATTACTTGCGCAAATAGATTGCTCTCAAATTCTTCAACACGGAATTTATAATTATACTTCGACTGACTTTAATAATGAGAGATTGCAGTCCTTTATCAATTGGTTCAAAAGTGAAAATATTCAAACTTATCAACAAGCGAAAAGTTCCACTTTTAACGTTACAGTTCCAATTGATGATATTATTGTTGGCTTGGGTTACAGTCAAGATGAAAACGGATTTCAGCAAGTTAAAAATTATCTTGAAACTTATAATAGTCAGACCTTAGCGGAAAAGACTAAGCTATCTCAAACTATTCAAAAAATAGAACCAGAAATAATTAAATCTTGGAATAATTGTATTCAGACAATGAACCAAGGCGTAGTTATATTATGGATTGAACATACTTCAAATCCAAATACTTTTAATTTGTGTGCTCAATATGATGATGTTGTAGGAAGTATCATAACTGTTGGGAAGCTCGAGTTTGACATAGACACTTCAAGAATCAAAGTAAGTAACAACGGAGCTTTTTTAAAAAAGAATTTACTTTTAAATACATCCAAAATAATTACAAATTCGACTTTAAGACAAGCAATTACAGTTAAAGGTGATGATAATTTCGTCATTAATATTTCAGGCATTGGACGTGGATTAAAGTATTCATTCAAGCCTTTAATTGAACCTCCTAAAGAATATTTAGATAATACCCTTGCTATAAAAGGTACCTTGATTAAAAGTGAAGCAAGAATTTCGGGTAGCCCGCTTCTCAATACAAAAGGAAAAACTGTTTATCTTCACCTAACAGGGATAATAAAAATAATTCCAACAACCAGTTCAAACAGGACCGCATTTAGGGTGACAGCAAAGGATAACCACAGCCCTGACCCTAAAAATCCAATAGTGAAAAGTTTTACTCCAAGATGGGTAATATATGACAATTTAAGAGAAGAAACTACATATCCAATTGACCAAGTACTATTATTTCCAAAAGATAAAGAATACTATTTTGAGGTTTATGGTGACCAAGCTGACGGCGTTCTTCTCAAATCTGAACTAAACTATTGTTATTAAATAGTAAGTTAATTAGTCAAAAAAGCACGAACGCATAACTAACGCTATAACAAATGCGGGTTTGCGTGTAAGTTGAAACTTTTGTAATCTTTACATACATTTGTACTGGCAGACAATTGAGCAACAATTTATTCCCGCACTTGCCATAACGTGGGCCGCTATTTTTCAACACTTAGCAGAATCATTTTATATTAAATTTCTTAAAATTATCCGGGCTTCCATCAGGAAGCTTTTTTGTCCTTTCCCTTCCCCGTCCCTGCTTGATATCTTTACTCCAAAAAGAAAATTATGGCAGAAAAACTATCCATCCGACGAAACCTTGCGCTTAAAGAGTATGAGATTAAGGAAACCCCTGAAGGTAACCAAGTTACTTTTTCAATCAGGTTCGTTAAGAAAAATGGCGAACTCGTCTTTATTCCTCGTGCTGTAGCCGCTGGACTTCCCTTCAAGGGTAAAGACAGCCGTATGCGCGGTGTCCTTCCCATGGACAACTATAATAATGCTTCAGGTCATGTTACACCTGTTCATATCGATGGGATTATTGAGTGGAACGGCAAAAAAATCAGACTGTAATGGCAGATATCCTATTCAATAAATCGGGTGTTCCGTTAATTGCTTACGGGAAAAGCTACCAGGCAACCACCACCGGCACACCTGCCGAAAAATCTAAAAACACTTCACAGCCTAAAAATCCGGATGAGGATAAACTGACTGTCGGCAATATCCAGGTATCGGCATGGGGATCTGCCAACGATTTTCCGAAAAAGGCCGATGAGATCATTAACAGTGTTGGCGTTCTCAATACAGGGTTGAAGTTTACGCGCAACTTCACGATGGGTCAGGGTATTTTTGCCTGTAAGGTATCCGATTACGATGAGCAGGGCAATGAGATTCTTGAACGTGTGAAGGATAAATCGCTGATCACACTTGCCAATTCAAGGCTAATCCGCAGATTTATGTCCAAGGCTTTGCGCGATTACCTGAAGTTTGGTTGTGCCTTTGTGCAAATACTCATGAATGCAGATGGCAGTCAGATAGTTGGGATCAATACCATCAATGCAAAGTATTGCAGGTTAAGCATGGCCGATCAGAATGGAGTAATTACTCAATGTGTTGTTTCCGGAAAATGGCCCGATACTCCAGGTGAAGGGTTTTACCAGGTTTATGATGTACTTGATGAATACGATCCGTTTGCCGATCTGCAACGCCGCCGCTATGGGAATAAGGTTGCAGGAAAATCGTTTATCTATGTGATCCGGGACAGTTGGGGCAATGGTGAGTATTACAGTTCTGCCATCTGGTGGGCTGCATATCTTGCAGGATGGATTGACATTGCCAAAAAGGTGCCATCCTTTCTGAAAAAAGCCTATGAGAATCAGATTACCTGGAAATGGCATATTCAGATTCCGTATGCTTTCTGGGATAAGCAGTTCCCCAAAACAGAGTTTCCGGATACTGACTCACGCAAGCAGTCTATCGAAAACTATATGGACAGTATTGAAGCAAACCTTTGTGGTACCGACAATGCCGATAAACCGATCTTCACTTTCTTTGAGATTAATCCGCAAAACGGTCGAGCAGAAGAACAATGGATTATCAAACCGCTCGAAAACAAACTGAGTAACGAACAGAACCTTGTAACTTCAGCTGCAGCCAACTCCGAAATCATGTTTTCGATCATGGTTAATCCCAACGTCCTGGGAGCAGGGATGCCAGGTGGAACCTATGCCGGGAACCAGGGAGGAAGTAATATCCGTGAAGCATACCTGGTCAATATAGCCAACTGCTGGCTCGATCGTCAGGATCTGCTCGATCCGCTTGAGCTTTTCATCCGCTACAACGGTGCTGAAGAAGATATCGAATGGCGCTTCCGGAATACGGTTCTCACTACGCTCGACACCGGCTCCGGTACCACCAAAACACTAAGCTAATTCGTGAAATTCGTCTTAATCCGTGAAATTCTTTTTCAATGTAATCCGTGTAATCCTTTAAAAACATGTTATTCTCAAAAGACAAAAACCAAAAAATGGAGGAGATCCGCGAATTTCTTCCAGTCAGCTCCTCATCCGATTTCGACAGTGTCGCTCCTCATATTCTAAACGCCGAGCGCGATTATTTGATGCCAGTAATCGGAGTCGCGATGTATGAGGAACTGGAAGAATTTTACGAAATTGAGACTCTTTCCAATCCAACCGCAGTACAGCAAAAAACCACAGAATTGCTCCGGTTGGTTCAATCGTCAGCTATCCATATTGCCTACTGGATCGGGTTCGATCTATTGAATGCTCACATCTCTGATGGCGGGTTCAAACGGACAGAATCAACTTCGGTAAAAGGTCTTTTTAAATACCAGGAAGAAAACCTCAAAACCTATTTTCGCACGAATGGTTTCAATGGTCTCGATACGGTGCTTCAATACCTTGAAACGAACATTGCCGATTTCGGAGAATTCGCTGCATCATCTGCCAACACATTGAATAAATCAGCTTTTATCCCGACAACTGATATTTTCAATGAAATCGTTTTCATAAATAAAAGCCGGTTGACATTCCTACGGATGAAGCCTCATATGCAATTGATTGAAGATACCGAAATCTCAACCATCCTGGGATCAACTGCTTTTGCTTTCGTAAAATCGGAGATGGTAAAGACAAATCCGGACGCAAAAGTAAAAGCCATACTTCCGTATATCCTAAAACCCATTGCTTTCCTGGCTTCTGCCCTGCTTATGGAAGAAAGTGGCGCAGACCTGACAGACAACGGTCTTTTCTTTACTTCGACCGCGGCAGGTTACAACAACGACACCGAGCGAAAACCGGCAGATGCAGATCGGATTGCAATTCTCGTAAAACGCAACAGAAATACCGGGAATGCTTATCTCGATCAGCTCCGCTCCTATCTGGCTGCTAATGCTTCAGATTGGACCGATGTAACACCATCGACCGGAAAAGTTTTCAGGCGCGACAATACCAACAAAAAAACGTTCTGGGCATGATCGATATCGCAATAGAATATCCTTATCTGTTTTTCAAACGGAAAGTCAAAAGTAAGGTCCCTTCATCCTGGGCAGAGTTGACAGAACAGCAGTTTATTGCCATTTCGCGCACGATTAACGGAACCGAACCTGGATTCCGTTTCCTTTCCGAGCTTACCGGAATCAGCCAAAACCTGTTGAAAAAACTCTCTCCTTTCGAACTTTTCAAACTATCTGAAGGAATTGATTTTGTCGGTCAAGCCGGTAATTCGCATTCTGCATTTATCATCCATAAAATATCAGGAACCGATTTCGTTTCTCCAAAGCCAAAACTTGCAGGGTTGACTTTCGGTCAGTTTATTTTTACCGAATCGTATTACAACGATTGGTTAACAACCAAGGATGAAATGACACTGAATAACTTTGTCGCTTCGCTTTATCTTCCGTTCAACGAAAAATTCACCAACGAAACAATTCCGAACCGCATTGGAAAAATCGCTGATACAGCTTTAGATATCCGGAAAGCAATTGCATTTAATTACTCATTGGTATTGATTTGGCTGCAAAAAGCTTATCCGCTTATTTTTCAGACATCAACTTGTGATCCCGATATCACCCGAGTAGATGGCATCCGCCCAAATCAATCAGGTTGGTTGAAACTTTTTGAATCATTGGTTGGTGATGATCTGATTAACCAGGATCGCTATGCAGAACTTCCTTTACATACAGTGTTAAGACATCTCACCACCAAATATAAAGAGAGTGTACGTAAGGGCTGACCCTAATTTGTGCAATTCGTTATTAATCCGTGTAATTCGCATTTCCCCATGAACACAAAATTCTCCGACCTGATCCAATATTTCAGAACCAGCGCCGCCCAACATATTTCAATTGGCCATTCCGCTGATGAAAAGCATTTCTATCGTTTTGAACTCGATGAAGTACTTACAGGTCTTAAAAAAGTAAATTATCCTGCATTGATATTGGAAGGTTACCGCTATTCGCTCACGGACAAGCAAAGTGATAATGTGATGAAAGAACGTTCCGGAGCATTTATGCTGTTGGGACATTTAAACGATATTGGAGATTACGATGCGATGCATCAACTCTGGGATCACCTGGAAACTATTTGCGACGATATCATCATTCGCATTAAAGCCGATAAGCGCAATCCGGACGTAAAAGCCATCCGGGATTTCGACTTGGAAAGTGTGAATGTGGCATTGATTGCGAATGAGAACGATAAGAACTATGGTGTCCGGTGCACTTTTACGATCTCCTCGCCTCTTTGCAGTGATGTAAATCCTGAGATGTGGAATATTGATGTCGTTGTACCGGAATATTAAATAGCTTAATTAATGGCAATAACTCAAAGTGGAATACCGGCAATAACCGGTAGCGATTTCGATGCAAAAGCACAAAATGAAGCGGTTTCCAAATGGGCATCAATGGTGCAACGCAAGTTGCGGGACCGCACTTCCTGGTTTGATCATGGAAAACAGGGAACAACAAACCGTCCCGGGAGAATTGAGAAAAAGCTGGGAGACAGTATCAAATCGGTGACAAAGAAATCGTATGGGGTAATCGACCGGGTGACCTATACTTTCGAAAGACATGGGGTGTTTGTCCACAAAGGAGTAGGTCGTGGATATGAACTGCAAGGCGGTATGGTTATCCGCACTGCCAAATCGGAAGATCCGGCCATCCGCCAACCAACCTGGTGGGGAGATGAGCCACGTCCGCGACTGCCAAATGAATGGTTTAACCCTTTATTGGAACAAACCCTTCCGGAATTGGCAGACAAACTGGCTGAAATTAATGCAGATGCAGTGTTGAATGCGACAAGGATGATGATTCATTAACAGCATTATATGTGTTTCATATTTTTAAAAATAAGAAACAACTTAACATTTTGCAGATTTGCGATGGGCGGGACTTTTTAGCACAAATGTTGATACGGAGCACTGAACTTTCTGTAACCACAAAAATGTCCGCGGAGCCCGAAACCCCGCCTAATGAAAATGTGCTGTTAACTGTAGTTCATAATTATTAAGTGAATGTAATTAAGGAACGTATATATTAGTATATTGTTTAGTCACCTCTTCTCCTTTTTTTGCTTCCTTAATTCAAGTACAAAGTCTCTGAATGTTTTGTCACCAAATAATTCTCTAATGTAAGGTTCTATTAGCGTGGATGATAAATCATCTGGTAAATCCGGACTAGGAAATTTTCCTGATGAAGAATAAACTTCTGTTCCCATTATTGCTTTACTCATTAGAAAACTGGCAAACAATATCTTATTCATAGATAAATTTTCTCCTTCGATAAGACATCTTATTTCTGTCCCAATCGTATCGTAACTCCTTTGCCATTGCTCAACGTTGACCTCAGGTACTTCAAACCACCAATTAATTCTGTTATCCAAGTCTTTGTCACCGAAGTCTAATTTGCGAGGTGAAAGAATATGAGCAGAACGAACTATTCCTTCTTTATCAGTAAGCTTACTGACTAGTCTTTTGGCTTCGTCTCTTAAATTATCAAATTTCATCCGTGATTCAGTCTGAATATAATATACTTTTTCTAACGATTCATCGATAGGTAGTCCTATTTCAGATTCCAGGAATAAAACAGGTGAGGGTAGTTTATATTGATTTTCTAAATAAATTTCAGAGCAATACCAGAGAGGATTAATAAAAATATTCGCACCAAAACTTGCTTGAACTAAACGGAAGTTATTAAACACGTCTTGAACCCGTTTCATTAACTCGTTTGCACTCCAATGAACATTCTCATATCTTTTCACGTCTACTGAAATTGTATTTTCAAATTCCTCATTCACCTTAGCCGCTTGAGTTATCATTCCTTGTACATCATTTCCAAGTTGTTCATCAAAAAATTCGTCTACAATGGAAATAATGTCATCGAAATCATCAACCTCTGCTAATTTGATTTTTTTATTCTTAATCCATAGCAACATTTCGACGAGCACATCCTTAGGGGAACGAGCCCTATTGATATCAGTCTCTTGAAAATTCCCACATAGTGAGCAAAACAAGAGGTAACTCAGAACTTCATGGCTTACATTTTCATTAAGAACTCTGAGAATAAAATTTATTGCTCCATAATACCGCAAAGTAGAAGATGGCGATTTGAAATTACTTCTAAAATTCTTCCTTACCTTGTCTTTTCCAAATGTTTTCTCTATTAATAACTCTTGATTTAATATTGCCAAACCTTCAAGAATCGAAGTGGTATCAAGGCTGTCAAAAGGGGCTTGAAGTGGGGTGATACCCTTATTGAATGTCTCAAATTTTTGTTTCATAGTATTGAAAGCGCCATTCAAATAGATAAGGTTGGAGCTTGGGGGATCAATTGAGTAAGCTTTGTGAAATAGGTTGCTGTCGGATACCCATTCTGAAAGAGGGATTACGATTTTATTTCTTGTTATAGAAAGTTCTGTGTGGCAAGTTAGCGATAGAATGGCACCTCTTGTATATTGACGCATAAGCATGGAACCATAGGGCGTAATTAGTAAATCATGGAAATGTCTCATTTCATGAGAAAACATCGAAAAGCAATTAATTGCAAATGAAATATCTTCTTCGTTCTCAAGAGATGCAATAAACTCTTTGTGTTTTTCATTCATTGGGTAGTGAAATGTAGGAAGCATTAACTGAAATAAATCCTTGTTTAAGGGATGTGTTAATGCATAATCTAAATTAAGCCACAATCCAAAATTAGATGAATCAAACCTACCCGTGCAGCTATTCTCAAAGAGGTCCATTGCTCTTACTTTTTTGAGTTTATCTCATCTTTTACTTTAGCTATAATTGCATCAATTTCTGTATCGCTTAAGCTTTCTGGATTTGAAATCTGAATATTAGTTTCGCCAATTTTTATCTGCATTATATTTTTTGGCGTTTTTGATTTCAACTTTTCAAAAAGCCAATCAATAAACTTTACTGTACCTCCTATCGTACCTATCACCCCAATTACCTTGTATGCGATAATACTAGCAGAAATAGGGTCAAATTTATAATCATCGACTTGTGTCGTTTTGGTTACATTTCCCAACTCGAACTCATTGCTAATCACAGAGCTTTTTAATTCATTTAAAAGCAATTCTGATTGGCTTAAAATTGATAACATTACTGGTTTTTGTTCTTGCTTCATAAATTTGATTGTTATTTGTTTTTAATTGATGATTTTTATTACCGGCAATTGAATTACAGCTAACTAGCATATAGCGGAAAGCTAAAGTACTTTTTATGTATTTCAATTGTTTTCAATCTGCTATGTTTTTAATAGTGCCTTATTTCAACTCGCTTATTTGCAAAACAATCCTACCTAATTCCCTTTTTTTTACTAAATGAACCTCAATACGTACTAATTTTATTAATGTTACGTTTTATTCGAAATTATTTTCGTTACCCGCATATGACATTATTGTGCTCTTGGCTTAACTAAAAATCTGTCCTTTCCCTCTCCATACTCCTCCTGTAAATTAGCAAAAAACAACATTAATGGCAACAAGTTACAACCGCAGGATCAATCTATTCATTAACGGGCAACAGGTTAGTAATGATGTACGGAGCATTCGGGCAGAGATGACAAGGTTGGTGAATGAACAGGCCCGGATGACACTCGGAAGTCAGGAGTACATTGCGCATGCACGTCGCATACGGGATCTTCGAACCATCCTGGCAGAACACAACCAGCAAATTGCAGCGGTTTCAAGATCGTGGAGTCTGAGCAGGATGGGTGATGCATTCAACCGGTACTTTGCACTGGTTACTGCTGCTGTAGCTTCAATTACTGGCCTGATCATGGGTTTTAAGGCTTTGGTTAAAACCTTTAACGATTATGAAGAGCGGGTTGATAACCTCTCTGCTCTCACTGGCTTAGCTGGTTCATCACTCGACTGGCTGTCACAGAAGGCAAAAGATCTTAGCACCGCCACACTCGAAGGTGGAATCCGGGTAACTCAAGGAGCCCAGGAGATTGTGGATGCTTTCACAAAGACAGGATCGGCACGCCCGGAGTTACTGAAAAACAAGGAGGCACTGGCGGAAGTAACTCAGGAAGCCATCATTTTAAGTAATGCTGCCAAGACAACGCTTCAGCCTGCGATTGAAGCGCTCACCATGGTGATGAACCAGTACAATGTTCCGGCAACAGAAGCCCGTCGGATCATTAATGCACTGGGGGCTGGCTCCAAAGAGGGTGCCGGTGAAATACCGTACCTGACCACTGCTTTCGAAAAAGCAGGAACCGTTGCCGCCGATGCAGGTCTAAGTATTGAAACCATGGTTGCCACCATCGAAACACTTGCTCCCCGGATTTCTCAACCTGAGATTGCCGGTCGCTCACTCAAAGGAGTTCTGCTCGATTTGCAGCAGGGAGCCGATGATATCAATCCGTCAATCGTTGGGATGACAACTGCGCTGGAGAACCTGGGCAGGAAAAACCTGGATATAACAGAGCTTACCAAAATGTTTGGTAAAGAGAATATTACAACCGCCGCTATCCTGATCAACAATGTTGAAGAGCTGAAGAAATACGAGAAAGCGGTAACCGGAACCAATGTTGCCGTTGAACAGGCTGCGATCAATACCAATAACAACAATGCCAAACTGGCACAGGCAAAGAACAGGATCAACCTCGTATCAATCGAACTTGGTGAAAAGCTCTCTCCTGCGATGTCACTCGTAACCGGCTATTTTGGAAAGACTTTAAAGTTTGTTTCGGTTTTGGTGGATGTTTTCACTGTTTACGGAAGAACCATCATTACCGCAACAGCAGCTATTATTGGCTATACGCTCGCCGTGAAACTTCAGACAATGTGGATCAACCGCTCCAACCAGGCAACACTTGGTCAGATCATTGCCTCTAAAGCACATGCCATCATCACAACGGCAGAAATTGTGGTCACCCAATTATGGGCTGCAGCGATGATGGTCCTAACAGGGAATCTGCGTGGAGCGAACCAGGCACTTCGGGTACTGACCAATACGATGAAGCTGAATCCGATTGGTCTTCTTACGACTGCAATAATAGCCGGAGCTTCAGCGCTACAATATTTCACGCAGAAAAAGAAAGAAGCCGCTGCCGCCGCCAACGCAAATATCCAGATACTCGAAGAAGAAAAAATGTTGTTCACTGGTTACTCCGCAGAAATTGTCAAAGAGCGCGATAACCTGAATGCCATCGTGGGTTCGATCATCCGGACCAACGAAAATGAAGAACTGCGGGGTACTCTGATTAAAAAGCTAAAAGATCAATATCCCGGATTTTTGGGAATGCTCGAAAATGAAAAAGTCAGCAATGAACTGTTGGCAGTTAGGTTGGCGGAGGTCAATACCCATTACAGCGAAAAGATCAGGCTTGCAGCGCTTAAAGCAAAAGGTGAAGCGGTTAACAATGCCGCAGTAAAAGCGGAAGAAAGGAAACTGGCAATTGAAGAACGCCTGGTACAGATTGAAAAAGAGAGTTACCGTACAGATGGCAAAAAGAAACAGGCAGAGGTTACCGCCCTTAATGCAGAATTCAACCAGCTAAACGTCACACTTTCGGATTACAAAAAAAGGCAGGAAGAAATAACTACTGCTTCAACCAGGCTCGACACTGAAATAAAGGAATATGACACGCTTCCTTATGTGGAAAAGCAGCTTTCCGGAATATTGTCGGCCAGAAAAAATTATGGTGAAGGACTTAAAAAAGCAATGTCGTCAGAGAATAAAGAGGAGATTGCTCATTATCAGAAACAATTGAATCTGTCTGACGCGCAAATCAAAATTTTTGAGGATAAGAGAGAAGCACTTTTAGCTTCAGCAAAACAAACTAGATCTGCAGTTCATTCTGATCCGGATGATCCGGACGGAAGAAGTGAAGGCAAAACAAGGGACCTGATTAAATTAAAGGAGCAGGAACTGGAAGCCATCAAAGCAATTCCGGCTGCAACCCTGGCTGAAGTGGCTGCGCGGAATAAAAAGGTGGAGGCCATTCAGAAAGAGATCACCAAGCTTAATGAACTCGGCACATCAAAGCAGGGTGAAAGTGATAAGGAGATTCTTAAAAATAAACTGGAAGCCATCGAAGCGGCCAATAAAAACGAGGTTGCAGAAATCAATAAAAGGCACATTGAAGGTAAAACTTCCGAAGATCAGTACAACGCCGATTTATTGCAGCAGGAATTCGCATTTCTTCGGGCAAAGATGGATCTGTACAAAGTGGGCAGTAAAGAATATGAAGAGGCGCATGCCCAATCGCTGGAAAAGCAGGTTACTGCTGAAAAGAAAGTAAAAGACCTGCTTTTGCAGGCAGAAAAAGAGCTGGCCGGTGCAAAAATTGAAAATCTCAAAGATGGTATTGAGAAGGAAAAGGAATTGGAAGAAAAGCGATGGAAAGACGAGCTGGCCGGCCTGAAAAAGCAACTGGTTGAAAAGCAAAATTTATCAGATGATGAAGTTGCGCTCAATGATACCATCAACAAAACCATCGCTGAAAAGACGGTCGCACACAATAAAAAAATAGCGGACCTTAACCTGGCCGGAGAGCTGCAGCTGAAAATGGATAAAGCGCTTTACGATCAGGCGTCGGCACAGACGGATCAGGATCGGTGGGCTGCCGAATCGGAATTGGCCCAGGCACAGTTCGAACAGGATTTAGCAGATGCGAAAGGGAATGCCGCTAAAATAGCACAAGCTGAACGAAGTTTATCCGATAAACTGATCGCAATAAAGACGGAAGAACTTGATAAACGTCAGAAAATTGGGGATTCAATATTTAATGCTTCCGATACATTATTCAGCGCACTGGTCGAACTTGCCGGCAAGGAATCGGCCCTGGGAAAGGCATTATTCCTTTTTCAGCAGGCAGCAGCCATTGGTCAGATCATTTTTAACACCGCCATTGCAAATGCAAAAGCGGTAGCCGCTTCTCCACTGACTTTCGGGCAACCCTGGGTCACAATAAATACAATTTCAGCAGGGGTAAGTATTGCAAGTGTTGTTGCACAGGCAATCGGATCATTTACCGGAAGCAGCACAAAAGGTCATGCGGATGGTGGTTACACAGGCGATGGCGGCAAGAATGAACCTGCCGGGATCGTGCACAAAGGTGAGTATGTGATTCCGCAGGAAGGGGTCAAAAACCCACGTTTGCAGCCCTTTATAAATATTTTCGAGCAGGCCAGGCGAAACAGAAGCCTTTCAAGACTGGATCTTCGCCCGGAGGTGCAGTCAATGAACCGTTCAGGAGGCTTTTCTTCCGGAGGATACACTTCCCGGGGAACAACCATACCCTTTATGCCGGCTCCGGCTCCGGCAACCACCTTACATGATCCGGAGCTAATCGCTGTCATCAAACGGCTGAACACCAATATTGAAAAAGGGATTTCGGTTTCAAAATATGGCCGTAATTCACTGAGTGATGCGCTAAAAGACATTGAAAACTTCAACAGGAAAAAATAATGGAACTGATAATAAATGGCATCGAAGCCGTTATGAACGCTGATGAAAAACTGCAGATCAATTTTGTCAACCAGCTTTTGCAGCAACAGGGGTTTTTCTCTTATCCGATTACTTTGCCGCTCCGGCCCAACTGGAAAATATTCGGATATCTCAGGATTCAGAAATCCGAAAGACCGGCAAATCTCAAGTTTGAACTTCGCCAGGGGGCCATCGTTATCTGTCGGGGTAATGTGTCCATTGATACTTTTATGGAAAGATCGGTGGCAATCATTCTGAACAATGAGAGTTCTGAATTCTGGAAAACAACGGGTGAAACCTATATGGATGAGTTTGATTTCGGAGGTGAAGACAACAGGGATCTTACAACCGTCACCTCTCATCACCAGGTTACAGACAAATGGTCTGCATCCTGCTTTCTGAAATATCCTCAATCGCCCTATTCCTGCTACCCGGTTTATGCGCCTAACTTTCTGCATGACGCCAGCAGCAGCAACCAGATCATATGGCAGCCCAATGGATATCCTGGTCCGGTGGTCAACGAATGGAATCACAATGACGAAAAGTTGTATGATGCAGATCTGCCGACACCAAATGGTCCGGCAGGTAATATTATTGCCCTGCATTTTTATGTCAGGTACCTGATTGATCAGATCATCCTGAACAGCGGTTATGAAAAAGGGATTGACGAACTTGAAACGGTGGCTGATTTTTCAGCGCTTAGTATGATCTCAATGAACCAGGTGGTTGGCTTTACGCGGATTGAATACAGAAGAAGTCTTCCTCACCTGAAAATCGTTGATTTTATGAAGGTACTGGAAGACACTTTTGGTATTACGCTCGATATTGATCTGCTTAAAAACGCAATCAACGTGAGGTTGAAACGGACATTGTTACAAAAATCGAAAGGTAAAAGCTACTCCGCGATGCGGACCTACGATACCGAAATGAGCACAATTCAGACCAATCCGAAAGGTTTTGTGATTAAATGGAGCAATACGGATGATGCCGACCGTAATTATAACGACATTGAAACGGAATTGTATGTGAATCAAATTGCAAACATTTCATTACTGCCGGCTCCCTGCCAACTTTACAATGGGTTAATGTACCATATTCAATCGAATGACCGGTATCTGAGTTGTCAGCTTCAGGTGAAAGAAAAGGAAACCGATCCGGATGTTTGGAAATGGGAACCAGCCGGTCTTTTCCGGCCACTGATCATTGGCGACGGTGCTGAATCGCGTGAAATAAAAGCAAAAACGGTCGTAAACCATACTGAAACAAGGGATTTTAATTACATGTTTTATAGTCCGTTATATCCGCAAGGGATAATGACACCGGTAACCGTTCCTTTCCAGTGTCCCTCTACGATGGAAAAGGGGAACAGCGGGTTTGGAATATATTTTTGCGGCACAAAACCAAATGACTGGCCCGTTCAGTTTGTGATCCACCGTGGTGCATTTGAGGTGACAGACGCTCAGAACCAGCGGCATAAATATCCGCTGGCAACCTTTGACAGTTATACCGAAGATGGTGCTGCGCTCGTATCCGACTTTAACCTCAGATTTGATGGCGTCAAGGGGTTGTTCAACCAGTTTCTCAAAGATGAACTTGCCTGGCTGATGAACCGGGAATGGGTACAGACCTATCTTGTAATGCCTTCGGCTGGAATAAAAAATATCGACATGGCCGAAAAGATCAATATCAATGGCCGTGACCGCATTATCGACAGCGTAAATGCAGAGTTTAGTTCTGAAAAAACGATCATTGTTGAACTCGATAACTGGATTTGAAGACAGTTTCAACCAGTTTTTTGTCCTTTAGTGCCCGGTGACCCTGTGCTACTTTTCGAAAAAAAAGGAGCATGAGTACAATCGTTCAGCAACCCGATTCACTTTCTTTTGCCGGGAACCTCAAAAAACTGATCATCACTTCTGCTGTGGCTGTTTCTATACAGCTGGCCTGTGGTGAGGAGCAGATTTTGAATGAGACCTACCAACCCGGTGCAGATAACCTTGTCGAGGTTGATCTGGGTGCAATAATTGACAAAGTGCTGTCGGTTAGCTTACCGGGCACTGCCCTGGTTACAGAACAACCTTCCGGAGTGGCCAATTTCGTTGCTACCATTGACGATGTGGCTGTTGCGTTCAGGGTGGTCAAAGGTGGCGTGGCAGAACTTCAGGAACCGGCCGTATCGTTTACAAACAATCATTTTCTCTCCTGGCAGGTACAGGATAAAAAGGTGCTGCAGCATCAACCCGAATGGCTTACGGTTTACGCCAACGACATTCGTAAACTTTGGGTGAAAGCTTATTACAGGGACACTACAGAGGACCTGATATTGCTTGCTTCGCTCCTTGCGGGAAAACTCCAGACAGTCAACGTAAGTTGGGCATCAATTAATTCTATATTTGAAAAGAAGAACCCAATTGCCTGGGAGGTGTGGTTTGAAGATGTAACAGGAACACGGCTCAGTTACATTCAGCGCTACTGTCTGAGAAATCCGGAAGAAGAGGAAAAGATTTTTATCTGGCATAATACACTGGGTGGGATCGATTCAATATCACTGACAGGAAGTGCGGAGGATGACAAAAAGCTCGAGCACCTGGTTGCTGAAATGGGTGATGAATCGCTTTTGGAATATCAGACCAATAAAAACTGGGAGATCAAACAGTCAACCGGCTATCTGACCCGCGATGAAAGCCGCTGGATAGAAGACTTTTTCTATTCCGGACACCGGTACCTGGTTGATGCTGACGGAGTGATCAGGCCCATTGTACTTTCAGGCTCGAAAGTGGTAAGTTCCTCTGCCGATGACCTGTTTGACTACGAGTTTACATACCGGCTTGCATCCGAAAGCCAGCTGCTGAACCTTGACAGGTCATTCGAACCCTTACCGATATTGGAGGTGCCCGCAGATTTTTTTTTGACTGAGTTACTGTCCGGGCTTCCGGTAGCTCATTATGCTAACAGCCTGATTCTGGCTGTTCAAAGCCCTTTTGCCACGTTGTGGCAACAACTGTCAATGGCCCAGCTTTGGGGAGGTGCTCTTCCCTCTCTGGTTGACAACTCAACAATAACGGTTGCAAACGGAAAACTGAATGTTATTGCCGGGACTCCGGGCTCACTGAACTGGGAAGAGATTAAAAATTATATAGATGGGCTTCAGACCGGTAACGACATCAACGATATCAGCGATACCCGCACAGAGATCATCAGCGGTGCAATACTCTGGAAACAGGGATTAACCTACACCGCCACAGATATCTGTTACAAAATTCTGGGGGTAGCCTATACATCCAGGGCAAAAGAAATTATGCTGGAGAGTGCTGATCCTTCTCTTTCCCGGATTGACCTGTTATATGTTGACAGTTTTGGGAACCTCCAGGTCGCAAAAGGTATTCCGTCTATCAATCCGGCGAGCCCGGTCTTGGATAGCACACAACTAGAAGTAATGTCTGTTCTGATATTGCCTGGCGCTGTTTCTCCGCAGGGTCTGGAGGTAGAAAATATTTACAATGAGAACGCGGAATGGGCAACAACACAGTCCCATGATGAATATGTATCTGTTGATTTTGAATCATCCTCCGAACCGTTAAACGGTAGTAAGCGGATAAAAATTGTAATTGATTGTCCGGAAACAGGAGTTGGTTCTCCCCTTCATTACATCGGTGAGAAATACCAGGGAGGCGTTATCTTCTGGCTGGATGCCACGGGTAAGAAAGGTTTGATTGCGGCTGAAAATGATGCCGCGACCGGTGTTTTCTGGTCAGCCCTGTCGGGTTTTTCAACCTATACGACCGGCGCTTCAGGTAATGAAATTGGTACCGGACAGGTAAACACTTCGCTGATGCTTGCAGGTGCAGCCGCGAAGGATCATGCGATAAAATACTGTAATGAACTGATTGTTGAAACTTTCGATGACTGGTTTCTCCCTTCGGAGAAAGAGCTGGATGCGATGTATTTCAGAAGGTTTGCGATTGGCAATTTCGGAAATAAAACGTACTGGTCTTCCACTGAGGTAACAGGAAGCAATAACTGGAAAAAAGCACGCTGCATCAGTTTTGGGAACGGCGTTGCCTATACCAGGGACAAAAACAACAGTTACTGTGTGCGTGCGGTCAGGGCTTTCGATGATACGGCGCCCGGACCAGGTCAGCCGGTGGCTTACTTCACGCCACTGGCCACAAAAATGATTTTTTCAGCGCCTTATCCCGTTAAGGTAACGGACAGCATCCTTTCATTGAACATCAAAAGTTCCATCCCCTGGCGATTTAATTCGGCATTGGTGATTGAATCGTACTTGGAAGGAAGAAAAACAGGCAGTGTGGCAATGTCGCCGTCCACCAGCACCTGGGGCTATCAGTCAGACAATGACCAGTGGCAGGTTGTCGCAATACCGATGTCAAAATTCATCGCAAACTGCGACACCCTGGATTCCTTCCGGATCAGTCTCGCAGGCAGCTGGCCCAACAAAATTGATCTCGGAATTGATGACATCAGGTATCAGCATTGTGAAGTAAAAACGACTGGAACAGGTCAGGGCAATACGTTGAAAATTGATTATCACCTGGCAGAAATGCCGGACGGAATAAGAACCGAATTTACAACGGCACAACCTTACAAGCCGGGAACAACACAGCTTTTTATAAATGGGATCAGGCAGTTCCAGGGTGAGAACGACGATTATACCGAAGCGAACGGTAAGATCGTTTTGGCTGTCGCGCCCGAAGAGGATGATGATTTGATATGTGATTACATTAGTTTATAACAACTTAATATTTTAATATGGCAACACTGATTAAAAAAAGACAGATTGAACCCTTAGCCGTCGTGGACGCCGATGTGTCGGCAATATCGAGTTCGAAGATCTCGGATATTGGAAATTTTACTAAAAAAGATGGATCGGTAACCTTCACCGGTGATCAGTCACACGGGAACTTTAAGATCACCAACCTTGGAGCGCCGATAGCAGCCAATGATGCTGCACGGCTGGTTGATGTGCAGAATTCAGCACTTGGATTCTCGGCAAAAGAGGCGGTCCGGGTAGCAACAACGGCTAATATCACGCTATCGGGCTTGCAAACGATTGACACCATTGCGGTGGTCGCCGGAGACAGGGTGCTGGTTAAAAACCAGACAACCGCATCCGAAAATGGTATTTACCTGGCTGCCGCCGGGGCATGGTCCCGGTCTGCTGACGCCATTATTTCTTCCCAGGTAAAATCGGGGATGTTCACTTTTGTCCAGGAAGGGACCGTAAATCCTGACAGCGGATGGGTTTTGTCAACAGATGGCGCAATTGTACTCGGAACAACGGCACTAAATTTTGTGCAGTTCTCCGGGGCCGGGCAGATTACAGCCGGCGCGGGTATGGCAAAAGCAGGAAACCAGCTCAACGTCGGAACCGTCAGCGCAACACGGATTGTGGTGAATGCGGATGATATTGATCTAGCAACAACAGCAGTTGCCGCCGGATCATACGGAGGTGCCACAGGCGCCAATGTTCCTTATTTCACAGTCGATGCCTACGGTCGTATGACCGCTGCCGCCCAGCGGGCGCTCACAGTTGGCGATATTTCTGCTCAGGCAGCAAATGCGCTCCTGACAGCTATTGCTGCTTTGGCCACCAACGGGATAATGGTAAGAACGGGAGCTTCAACGGCTGTGGCCCGTTCGGTTGCCGGAACCGCCGGAAGAGTGGGAGTAACAAACGGGGACGGCGTTTCAGGAAATCCCACCATTGACTTACTCACTTCGGGAGTTAGTGCAGGTACCTACAACAAAACAACAGTTGACATTTACGGACGTGTCACGGGTGGCACGAACGAAACGTACATTGATGCTGCCCACTATGTTGTCAGGGAAACGCCTGCCGGGACCTTAAACGGGACGAACACCATTTTTACACTGGCCAATATCCCGCTGGCCGGCGAGGAAATGGTATTTCTCAATGGCGTTTTGCAGGAACCCGGTGCAGGGAATGATTACACGATATCGGGGCTTACCATCACAATGCTGACAGCTCCGACAGCACTGGAAAGAATCCGGGTAACGTATATCTATTAAAAGTATGGGGCGTACTCAGTTATTTGGAAGTCAGGTTCAGGATGGCAGTATCGGCCGTCCTGACCTTAACGTTGCCACTGCCGGAATAGCGGTAATTACCAAAATACTTGAGGTGGCAAATTCCGGCGTTAAAATCACTGCTTACTCCGGAGCAGACGCGGGGACGGGAGACGTGAGCCTGGGTTTAGATTACACTTACCTGGACACACAGTACGCGAGAAAGACAGCAATCGCGGCACAAAAACTCTGGGGAAGGTATGCCGTAACATCCGGCGCTTTGCAGGAAATCGGAATCGGGAACGGTTTAATTTTGCCATCCGGAACCGGGATTCTTGCGTTAAACCTGGCGAAGGCAGACGTCGAAGCGGTGCTGACTGGAGCGATAAACACACACACCCACGCTGCAATTGAAGTGACAGACAGCCGGGCAGTTGCAGACACCCCGAACACATTCACCAGGAAAGCTTTGTTTGCAGATTTTAAAACAAACTCAACCAATGGATTATCCGATGGCGGAACTTTTAACGGAGTTTTGACTTTCAGAAAATGGGGTAATAGTGGAGACTGGACAGGAGGAGCAGCAAGCCAGCTGGCGTTCACAGATAATGGAAATTTGTGGACAAGGCAGGGAACCGTTGATACATGGGGAACCTGGCACAAAATTTATCATGATGGTAATATTCCTGCCTGGAACCAAAACACAACAGGAACTGCGGCCAATGCAACTCAGGCAGGAAACTCGGCATTATTAAATGGGGTAGCATTTAGTAATTTTTTTGCCGCAAAGAATAACGCTGTTTCAAATTCAGATATGAATTTGATTTATGAAATTGGAACAACAAACAACTGCACCGGCAATGGAACAGGGAACGCGAACTGGAGAGATGGCTATGGAATATTAAATTCTTTTTCGTCAAATAATACAACCACCTACGGGAACGTTCAGCATTACTACTCCGCTGTTGGTGAACAATCAGTTAGAATGCTTTGGAGCGGAACAGCGGGATCTTGGGGAGGATGGCGCAAAGTTTGGGATTCTGCAAATTTTACACCATCAAACTACGCGCAATTGAACAGCCCAACATTCACAGGAACGGTCGCAGGAATAACGAAGGCGATGGTTGGATTAAGCGTTGTGGATAACACTGCGGACGTCAACAAGTCGGTCAATTATGCAACCAGTGCAGGAAGCGCAACGAGCTCAACAACAGCAAGTGAAGCGAGAAAATTAAATATTGGGACAAATTCAGGTATTTCAGATTTGAACATTGTAACGGCAGAGCAAGGTGTACTAAGATTTGATTCATTCAATGCTGCAGCAATTAATAAACCAATCGCACTGAATAACGCGAACGGCGTAATTTCAATGTTTGTAAATCACGGGACTGAATACGGAAAACAAATTGCATTTGGTGACAGCGATGATTTATACATCAGAAGGTTAACAAACGGAATGTACTTAAGCTGGTTGAACCTTTGGCACAGCGGCAATTTTGTGCCATCAAACTACGCACCATTGGCAAGCCCGACATTCACAGGCACGGTCGCAGGAATAACGAAGGCGATGGTTGGGCTGAGCGTTGTAGACAACACAGCTGACGCCAACAAATCCGTGAACTACGCATCAAGTGCAGGGACAGCGGCAACGCTGGCGACACCAAGAACCATAAACGGCGTGGCATTTGACGGATCGCAAAATATAACCATAACAGCGGAGCCATCCAGTCCGGTCAACGGCCACGTTCAGGCTATAGGAACGAGCGAAATAATAGTGATCCCGACAGAAACACAGCTCGGAGGAATGGTCGCCTCAATTACCCCAAAAGGGACAAAGGTGCTGGTTGTATTTTCCGGCGTTTTTCGCACAGTGGTAACAAACCAGGCCGGAGAACTCTCGCTTTGGGTAACACCACCAACCCCGTACGCTCCCGCCAGACTTGGACGTTACCCTTTTACGATATATACAGGAAGCCTCTCCGTCGGATTTCAGATAATATACGACGTGACACCCGGTAACTTATATCAGTTTGACGTCCACGGCTGGGGAACAAATAACATATACCAGTCGGGAAACATTACGCCCCGGATTCTTTCAATTATTGATTTACCATAAACACAAACACAAAAAAAATCATGAACAAAACACTCACGCTAAGCATTGAAGAGCGTCTAAGCATCGCACAATTTTTACCCAAAGAAGGAAGCCTGTCTGAACAACTAATCGGAAAGTCAGTGCTCGACAAAACAATTATCACGAAGGAAGAAAGAAAAGACCTTCGTTATGATCCGCTTTACCAGGGAAAAATTGATCCGGAAACAGATTTTGAAAAAGAGGTGAATTTTACAAACGAAGAATTTGAGCTGTTGTATTCCGATTTTTTGCAGAAAGACAAAGAGAGGAAAATAAACGCTTCCAATGTCGACCTGGCTCTTAAGATCAGGGAGGCAAAAACACAAAGGCCTGCCGAAAAGCAAATTGCGGTTCCAAAAAAATAGGATGCAATTGAAGAATGCGTTTTTCATCGTAACTTTTTCAGGATTTTCGACTGAACCCGGCCATGCTGCCGGGTTTTTGTCCTTTTAGCCAATCCTGACTGAATGTATTTTTAAAATAAAAACGAGATGGAAACAATCACAATGCTCCTTGCTCCCATTGTTACAGCATCTACTGCCTGGTTTTTTGCACGACGCAAAAACAACGCTGATGCAAAAACATCCGAACTTGACAATGTTGAAAAGGCAATCACAATCTGGAGAAAGCTGAGCGAAGACATGGATTTACGATTTAAGGCAGAGATCGAAGATCTGCGAAAAGAGAATTGTAATTTGCAGAATCAGGTTGCGCAGGTAATGAAGGAGAATGAAAGTTTAAAATCGCAAATGAAAAGTCTTGAAGCGGAAAACAGGAAGCTGATCAGTCAGTTGAAAATATTCAACAAAAACAATCCGCAATAATCGATCATTACATTTCAATAGATTTTCGAATTTTCTTTACACATCTAAAATCCTATGCATAGATTTGGAAAAATTCCTAACAAAAACTATAAATTGTATTATGGAATGTTTCTTAAAACAGTCCCCTGCTTTGAATCACTTTTAAAAATTTTATCAGGGAATAAAATTCACCAGAATAAATCAAAGTTTTTTCTTATTTTTGATTCGCATTTATGTTTGGGAATAGAATTTTCAATATAATGTCAACCTTATTTGACTCCCAAAAACGAGGTATTTTTAAATAAATTTTCAGAAAATTCCCGGAAAATTTAATTCTTCCGGCTTCATAAAAATCAATATCCAAAAAAAGTGTTTTACAATTGTTTTACGAAGAATTTTTTAGACATTATAACTATTTGTATTTAAGATACTTATATGGCGTCAACATATTCGTTCGGGACGACGAGGTCGTCGGTTCAAATCCGGCTACCCCGACCAAATGGGGACAAACCCCGCCAAAAAGGCCACAAGACATTGATTTTGTGGCCTTTTTGTGTTTTTTATATTCAAAAAAGCTAATGGTATCCTCTTTTTACCAAAAAGAAACCAATTTGTATTTCAAAGTTTCTTTTTGACAGAATAAACCTATTTTTGTCGTAGGTTATTAAAATACAGAATCTGGCCGCATGAATAAAGATTTATCATTTTAATAAATCATATAAAAACAATAATTAATTGCTTATGTATTTAAACAAGTTTACAGTTTTGTTCGCCCTGTTGTTGTTTGTTACGACACTTGAAGGACAAACCAATGCAAAGCCATTCATGATTTCGAGTGGATGGCAACTTCAGGATGCTTCGAAAATAGGCGATCCTGGTGCAGCGATTTCTACTGCAAGTTATCAACCACAAGGATGGTATAAAGCCACCGTACCCGGCACTATTTTAACCACACTTGTTAATAATGGTGTATATCCTGAACCACTTTGGGGAGAAAATAACCGCCCCGACAAGATTCCTGAAGCACTTTCGCGCACCTCTTACTGGTACAGAACTACATTTGAAATACCAAATGATTATAAAGGGAAAAAGATATGGCTTAACTTTGCCGGGATCAATTATTCGGCAAAGATCTATGTAAACGGAAAAGAGATTGGAGATATTCACGGGGCATTTATAAGGGGAATATTTGATATTTCTGCAGTTGCTAAGCCTGGAACACCTGCTATATTGGCTGTTTTGGTTTCCCCTCAACCCAATCCAGGAACTCCGCATGAACATACCATTGCTTTAGGCATGGGATTAAACGGCGGAATCACTGCAAGTGATGGTCCAACATTCCTTTGCTCACTGGGCTGGGATTGGATCCCTGCCATCAGGGACCGAAATACCGGAATCTGGCAAAAAGTTTTTATTTCAGCTACCGGCAATGTTTTGATTAAGTCACCACTTGTTACAACAGACCTTCCATTACCTAAACTGAATTCCGCAGATATCTCGATCCAGACTACACTTGAAAATATTTCTGATCAGTCTCAAAAAGGTGTATTAGTAGGAAATTTTGGAGATGTATCGTTTAAACAGAATGCAGAGATACCTGCTCACTCTTCGAAGATCATTTCACTTAGTCCAAAAAACCTGCCTCAGCTTCATGTGCTGAATCCTAAATTATGGTGGCCAAATGGCTACGGCCCACAAAACCTGTATCAACTGAATCTCCGGTTTGATATCGCAAATCAGACTTCAGATGATAAGAGTATTTCTTTTGGTATAAGGAAGATAGCTTATTCGGTACCAGAATCAGAGAATCTGACCATCTCGGTAAATGGGGTTTATGTATTTTGCAAAGGTGGAAACTGGGGTATGGACGAAGCGATGAAAAGAATTCCACGCGAACGACTTGAGGCGCAGATTCGGATGCACCAGATTGCAAACTTTACTATGATCCGCAACTGGGTGGGACAAAGCACAAGCGAAGATTTCTACGATCTATGTGATAAATATGGTATAATGCTTTGGGATGAGTTTTTCCAACCCAATCCAAGTGATGGTCCTAATCCTACGAATCTGCCACTCTACCTTTCGAATGTACGCGACAAAATACTTCGATTCAGAAATCATCCCTCTATTGCCGTATGGTGTGCCCGAAACGAAGGATTTCCACCAAAACAGATTGATGATTCTTTAAAAGCGATGATGAGCAAACTGGAACCTGTACGCTTGTATCAGTCCAGTTCTACAGAAGGACGCGGAGTGAATTCAGGCGGCCCCTATTTCTGGCGTAAACCTGCTGATTTCTATGATTTCAAAGAATCGTTTAAAACCGAAACCGGAAGTATGTCTATTCCAACACTTGAATCTATTCATGGAATGATGCCTGAAAAGGATTGGGAGACTATCAACGACGATTGGGCCGAACACGATTTTGCAGGAGGAGCTCAGGCGGGAAATCTCTATCCTGAAATATTGAATAGCCGGTACGGAAAGGCAGATAACCTCGCAGATTTTGTCCGCAAGGGACAATTAATGAATTATGAAGCATTCAGGGCGATGTACGAAGGCCGTAATGCCAAGCTCTTTAATCCAAGTACCGGAGTTATAACCTGGATGAGCAATCCTGCACAACCAAGTTTTGTCTGGCAGATTTATCACCACGATCTTGAGCCAAACTCTTCACTATTTGCCGCAAAGAAAGCGTGTGAACTGATTCATATTCAATTAAATGAGAAAGATGAAAGAATCCAGGTCATTAACAACAACGGAACGGCCTTAAAAAATGCAAAAGCTCATCTTACAATTTTTAATCTTGATGGCAACATTGCATTACAACAAGACTTTGCTGTAAATGCAAAAGCAAGTTTCGCTACTGATCTTGACGCTGTAAAATGGCCTGCCAACCGCTCATCTGTATACTTTGTGAAACTGGAACTTAGTGATGCTAACGGCAAATTATTATCTAACAACTTTTATTGGAAGGCTTTAGCACCAAATCCAGATAATCTATCCGATTTGAACAAGTTGCCAACTGTAAAACTTCAGACGAAGGTACTAAGCAAGATTAGCAATGAAAAATGCCTGATTGAGGTTACGTTGCAGAATACAAGTTCGCAGGTAGCATTGATGGCTCACCTTCAACTTCGTCGCCAAAAATCAAATGTACGCGTATTGCCCGTTTATTATTCTGACAATTATATCTCTTTAGTTCCGAATGAGAAAAAGACCATTACGATCGAAGCCTCAATTGCGGATCTTCACAATGAGACTCCATTGGTTTTAGTTGATGGATGGAATATTGCAGTTGAACCATTTGTGTCAAAAGAGGTATCGTTGAATTTAAATACAGAAGCACAGGTTAGCCATTGGCCAGTAACGAATATCACTATTGCAAAAGCGATAAATTAAAAAATAAAACTTAGGATCAGCTATTTATGAGATTTAACATTCCTTTTCAATTAATTTACGATTCGTTAACTTAAAAGATTTGGCAGATATTTACAAGAGCCCTATATTTGTCATACATTTTTTTTCATAAGTTTAGGTTTAGTTAGGTTAGTTAGTTTGGTTAGTTTTAGTAAAAGGATGGAGCCGCCCGGTTTCATCCTTTTCAATGTGCGCCGTGCATGGCGAATAACTT
>Ga0118677_10001211_pt1 | contig 55422 bp, 38 predicted proteins | sample AliMusrvi5mmetaG_FD_86154 | JGI IMG/M metagenome (GOLD analysis project Ga0118677, IMG submission 86154)
TCCTCCAGACACCATCTCGCGATGATGCCCTTGCGGTTCCGCTAGTGGTTCCTGTCACCAAGGTCCACAGTAGGACTTTCACCCCCTAGTCGCAGCGCCCTGCCGGGCGCACACAAAAGAACGACCGGAGAGATGAAGCTCCGGTCGTAACCAAGGAGGTTGAAGATGAAAAGCACACCGACGTATTTATTGTGCCATTGCTATCAACATGCCAATCCTGGTAATAGTCCCTGTTATTTACGTTTGTAAGATATTAAAACACTTCCTGGTTGTTTGGATATTGTGAGCTCAAACCCGGAAGTACTCAAATTTGAGCCGGTGTACGTAGTAACAATACCGGTATCCAGGTCTTTGAGTTCATATACTGATTCAGGCAGCAGGCCTTTCAGTTTAGTCTCCATTTTGGGGAATGGGCTTTCCTGTCTCCTGAAAGCTGCGATAACTCCATCCCCTTCATCAGGCCTGTCGAACTGCCATGCTGCCCAGGCATCCTTTTCAAGGGTGAACGAGAGCAGCGGATAGAAATCCCCAGTGCAGCAATCTCTGACTGTTTCGAACTGATCCAGCATCCTGGCGATCCATTCTACCGGGAAAGTGTTAGGAACAGGGTCAGGAGAACTGATAGTCGGAGTGAGTACGATCCCCTGCCCCAGTGCACTGCGGAAACAATAGTCATCCGGACGGTCGCAATCCCCACTACTCAGAGGCACCCACATACCGAGTCCGTGTGTCTGGCCCTGCATTCCAATTGGATCATACTCAGGGAAACACTGATAATCACTCCTCCACAAAGGTATACTGCGGGAGTTCATCTCAAGGTCTATTCTCCTGCCTCCGCTTGAACAGTTGTCGATCATCAGACCAGGATGCCTGTCTCTGAGATCATCCCACATTTTGTAAAGGCCTTCGATGTGGCGAATTTCGCTCATACCTACTCTGTCAGGCGCATCAGCATCCTCCCAGAACTTGCCTGGGTCTATGTTAAAGTCCTGCCTGTACCAGGTCAATCCGGCTTCGGTAATGATGTTGGAGATCAAATCTGTTACATACTGCCTGGCTTCCGGATTTCCGAGGTTTAATAGCCTGCTGCCACCGGCCCACTCCTCTTCTTTATCTCCATACAACCACTCGGGATGCTCAGTGCTGAAATATGTACCTTTGAAGCATCTTTCCGGTTCAAACCAGAGGAGGAAATCCATGTCAGCTGCTTTTACGGCATCTCCAATGGGTTTAAGTCCGTTTGGATAACAAGCCTTATTTGGCCACCAGTTGCCGACATGAATGGGCCATTCTGAGTTGAACACAGTGGAATCCGGGAGGAACTTGCCGTTTCCATACCAGCCAGCATCGATCCAAAAACAGTCAAGCTTGAAGTCTTTGGATTTCCACCATTCAATTTTCGCCAACTGCTTTTCGGTTGTGTTCTCCCCCCAGACAGCATCGCAGACGGGAACTTTAGCCAGTTTTCCATTGCGCATTGGAGAGTGGTAGGCAAGGGTGAAACTGCGGAGCATATTGTGCCCATGTATGGGTTCGCCTTCCCAGAGCAGAAGAACTATGCGAGGCGTGCGGATATCTTCTCCCGGGTGAAGGATCAGGTTAGTTTTAACAAGACCTGCTGTAAGGGATATGACACCTTCGATATCTCTTGCAAACGCAGCTTTCCATCCGCCAGTCCAACCGATGGCTCCGATAACTCCGTTCTTTCCAGTGTGCAAGTTAAAGTAAGGGAGCACTCCGTTGGATGAACGACCGAGTAGAGTCTCGAAAGAAACGTTGCCACCGAGTGGTAATTCACCCAATTGAGGCTGGAAGTCATCCATTCTGCATAAGCTGCCTTTGGAATAGTTAACAGAACAAGCTTCCTCTTTGACTGTTGGACATTTCCAATCCAGAGCCTGAATATTTGAAATGATGGGTGTATCTCTATTTCCAGTGTTTTTGAAGTATGCGACCCACTCTACTACCGGATAATCTTCATATAATGTAGCTTCAACTCTCAGCTGCAGACCTGTTTCAGGATCTGTGAACTTGAGCTGAGAGCTGGAAGAATCCATTTTCCACTGAGGTAAAAGATCGGAGGACTGTTTACCTTCATAGATAAACGAAATGGGCAGCTTTGCTCCATCACTAAATAGTTCATTGAATAAAGTTGCGGCATTTACGAGTTCGTTTTGAACAGGTTTCCCGGACATAATGTCACCTCAAATTGGTTTCTTAGATAACCACGGAATACACTGAATACACGGAAAGGGAAGGGATATCAGTTTATGTCTTACGGGTGCAGGCATCACTCTATGTTGTAGCTAATATGGTAATATACAGATGCAATATAGGGTCTTTTTTAACATTTCCATTTCCGTGTATTCAGTGTATTCCGTGGTGAATTATTGTTTAGCTAGTTTACTTACTATGTGAATCTTTGGATCGTTGTGTTTTTGCATCAGGATTTGGCCACTGCCCTGACGCCTGTAGTCGTAGATTATGTATACTGTGCCATCAGGGGATTCTATAGCGTCAGGGTAGGACACACCCAGCCTTTCATCCAGCATTCTGTCTTCTATCCAGGTTGCTCCATCATCATTTGAATGGTAGATGGTCAGGTGGGAGCGGCTGGTACCATCGGGGGGATTATGCCGTATTAACAGCAATTCTCCTGAGGACAGTCTGCGGATATGAAAACGTGAATCTACATGTGGGATTTTGGACGGTTGGCCCGGACTCCAGGTAATTCCCCGGTCCGTCGAGAAGCTCTCGCCAATTCCGTAAGAGGTTCTTACAAGCATCCAGAAGCTGCCATCTAATTTCTCAATAATCATGTGTTCATCGAAAGTAACATCCGGTATATCGGCTTTGCCTCGAACTCTCCAGGTGCTTCCATTGTCTGTGGAGCTTATGACTCTTGATCCCAGTTCACCAGGAAGATAAAAATGAACACCCTTTAAACTGGACCATACTGCAGCAGGCAGTAACCATTCTCCGGTGGAAAGCACAGTCGGTTTGTTCATCATTATTCCATTGCAGATTCTTACGGGAGCGGACCATTCAGGACAATCCGAACCGGAATCGCTGGTATGCATTGCCCATACACCTACTCTGCCATCAAACAAACCGTGTGACTGAGCCCAGAACAGCCAGAGTCTTCCCTGAGGATCGTGCCATAATGCTGGATCGAAGGCTCTCAATGGAATCTTTGGAGCAATTGCCAATATTGGAGAAGACCACGTATTGCCATCATCATTGCTCGTTACAAGCAACACAAAGTTACCCGCACCTTCATCCTCACCGCCACTGTACCAGGCAGCCCACAGCCTGCCGTTCGCAGCTCGTTCAATAGCCGGAATCCCCTGCCAGAGCCTGTTATTCTCGGCATATTCAGGACCCGGAGAATAATCTATATAAGGTGGATTCAGTGCAAGATCTGTTGTTGAAGCCATGAGAACCTCCGCTGAATTACTGCAGCCATTATTATAGGCTTTGAACGCGGTGGTTACAAGCGGGGGAAAAGAGAGAAGACAGAAGTCAGAAGTCCGAAGTCAGAATATTTAGACCGATACCATTAGCATCATCTTAATCCATAGTTTCAGTTCCACCCTCCACCTCCCGACTTATGCCCCCGGTGTCTGTCTTCTGACTTCTGTCTTCTGTCTTCCCGACCTTCCCGTTTTACAGAAATCCGAATTGCATTCTATACTAGGTGTGATTTGTATATTCTGGATTGATCTGAATGCAATATTGTATTGATTGCTGACTTTTTGGAGGATGATATGCGAGTGTTTAGACTTTGTCTCTTGACGGTTTTAATCCTGTCGATGGGTGTTGCTGGGAATGTTGCAGTAGCTGGGGCACTATCTGCGGATAATTTGAAGTGTGAATACCACAAGTATCCACTGGGTATCGATGCTATGGCGCCCCGGTTGAGCTGGATTTTGGAATCCAGAGTGCGTTCTCAAAAACAGACTGCCTATCAGGTACTGGTTGCTTCCAGTGAAAGTTTACTCAGGCAGGACAAGGGAGACCTTTGGGATACTGGTAGAGTTGAATCTGATCAGAACAACCAGATATCCTATACCGGTAGTCAGCTTGTATCCGAGCAGCGCTGCTTCTGGAAAGTCAGAGTGTGGGATAAGGACGGCAAGGTTTCTGCTTGGAGCAAGTCCTCCGGATGGACTATGGGATTACTTCAACCAGGTGATTGGAAAGCTAAATGGATCGGTGTAGCTAAAGTCGATAAAGACTCAATGCCATGCTTCCGGAAAAGCTTTAATATCAATAAGTTGGTTAAGCGTGCAACCGTCTATGTCACGGCAGCTGGACTTTATGAGCTTCATATTAATGGTGAACGTGTAAGTAAGGACTATTTCACACCTGGTTGGACTGAATACAGCAAGCGCATTTACTACTTTACGTATGATGTAACCAACCTCCTGCAAAGCAATCACGAGAACGTTATCGGCGTAATGATGGGTGATGGATGGTACGGGCTGCATCATGGCGGTCGGAAGAAGTTGGCTCTGTTGGCTCAGCTTCACATTGAGTATGCTGATGGTTCGAGCGATGTGATCGAAACAGACAATTCCTGGAAAACAACTCTCAATGGACCAATACTTATGACGGATATTTATAATGGCGAATCCTACGATGCAAGACGAGATATGAATGGTTGGGACAAGCCGGGTTATGGTGACTATACCTGGAAATCTGCATCGACCGATGTGGACAAACCAGTTAACCAGTGGATGGATGTTACGGACAGGGTCAGAGGCGCTGTCAGCGGCAATTCTCTCTCTATTGCTGCAACGAATGACCTGGGTGGAGATCCGCTATACGGAACTATAAAAAGTCTGGTTGTGAAATACTCGCTGGACGGTGTTGAAGCTACTAAAGTGGCAGGAGAAAACCAGACACTTGCTATTGATGGTGGCAGCAAGAGACTGGTTATAATCGAAGCCAGATATGGTTCGACAATGCAGTCAACCGGATTCAGGAATGCCGTCATTCAAGCCTATCCAGGAGTGCCTGTCAGGAAGACCCAGGAGATCAAGGTAGTCAAGATTACTCAGCCCAAACATAGCGTGTTTGTATATGACCTTGGGCAGAATTTCTCCGGTTGGGTACGGTTGAAAGCGGATGGTCCGGCAGGTAAGACAGTGACTCTTCGGTTTGCTGAGATGCTCAACCCGGACGGCACTATTTATACTACAAACCTGCGCAGCGCTAAGTGTACAGACACATACACACTAAAAGGCGGAGAGTCTGAGACTTGGGAACCCCGGTTTACTTTCCATGGCTTCAGATATGTTGAAGTAACCGGATATCCGGGAAAGCCTTCAAAGAATGCGTTAATAGGGATAGTCATGCATTCCAATGCCGGTCTGACAAGCACATTTGAGTGTTCGAACCCTATGTTGAACCAGTTACAGCACAATATTGTCTGGGGGCAGAGATCAAACTACTTTGAAGTGCCAACTGACTGCCCTCAGCGGGATGAGCGGATGGGTTGGAGCGGAGACGCCCAGGTGTTTATCGGGACAGCGGCATACAACATGGACATTACGGCATTCTTTACCAGTTGGATGAATACGTTCAATGACAGCCAGGATGAGGCAGGTGGATATCCTAATGTGGCTCCCAAGAATTATGGAGTGTCTCCGGCATGGGGAGATGCAGGGATTATATGTCCCTGGGTGCTGTATCAGAGATATGGTGATACCAGCATTATTCGGCAGCATTGGGATGGGATGACCAAGTGGATTGCATATTTGGAGGAACACAGCAAAGGATATCTGCGCCCTGACGAAGGATTTGGCGACTGGTTAAACATCGATGCAGAAATGCCGCGGGAAGTCATATCTACCGCATATTTTGCATATTCAACACACCTGATGTCCAAGATGGCACTGATCATTGGTAAACCTGATGAAGCTGCCAAGTATGAGAAGCTGTTTGTGAATATCAAGGAAGCATTCAACAAGACATTTGTAACTGATGATGGTCTCATATGGGGAAATACGCAGACAACATATCTGATGGCTTTGAAATTCGACCTGCTGCCTGAGAACAAACGGCAGATGGCTGCTGACAGGCTTATTAAACTGATTGAACAGAGGAACTGGCATATATCTATTGGGTTCCTTGGAGTAAATCTTCTTCTACCTGTATTGACTGATGCCGGCAGGCTGGATGTGGCTTACAAACTGCTGCAGAACGAGGACTTCCCGTCCTGGGGTTATCCGGTCAAACACGGTGCTACTACAATATGGGAACGATGGGACGGTTGGACAGAAGATAAAGGATTCCAGGATCCTGGGATGAACTCTTTCAACCACTACTCCTACGGTTCCTGTGGAGAATGGATGTTATCCTCTATGGCAGGTATAAGCACAGACGGCCCGGGATTCAAGCGGATTGTCATTCATCCAAGGCCCGGCGGTGGGATCAGTTACACGAAAGCAAGCTATGATTCTATTGAGGGGCTGATTGCTTCTTCATGGAAACAGAGCAGGAGCGGATTTGCACTGGATGTAACTATACCGGCTAACACTACTGCAACGGTCTATGTGCCTGCAAAAAACATTGATGATATAACCGAAAGCGGCAGGCCTACTGTCAACACTGGGGGCTTGAGCTTCTTGAGGATGGAGAATGGGTGCGCTGTGTTTGATGCTGGTTCTGGGGAGTATAAGTTTAGGGTGAAGTGATTCATTAACCGCAAAATACGCCAAAGCACGCAAAAAATGTATAAGTACCTATCCTATTTCCCCTTTTAAGGGGGCTCGTGAACACAGTGAACGAGGGGGATGTGACATGTGTATTGTTTATTCAATGCATACGTGATTTATAATTGCTCTAGTTCACATCCCCCTACTCCCTTCAAAGGGGGAATTGGGTGGAGCATTTCTATCACCTTTACAAGGACCTTTTCGTAGGAAAACATATGTTGCATTTATCACGTTGCGCGGGAAGCTTGAGACGGAGTAGAATACGAGCATATAGTTAGATCTGTAATGAATGAGCGTTGAGAGGAAATAGGTTATGAGGTTGAGTTTTAGTAAAGGGCTTCTCGGGTTGGCGGTGGTTGGTGCATGGCTGGCGGTTAACCCTGTTATGGCGGATGTTCGGGTGCTTTCGGTGATTGGCAGCGGGATGGTGCTACAGCGCGGAGTGAAGGTGCCTGTATGGGGTTGGGCTGATCCGGGTGAGAAGGTAAAAGTCAGCTTTGCTGGACAGTCAGTTACAGGTAAAGCTGACAAAGCTGGTGACTGGAAAGTATACCTGCAGCCTATGATTGCTTCCGCGGTACCGGGTGATATGGTAATCAGCGCCAAGAATACCATCAATCTGAATGACATATTGGTTGGGGATGTCTGGATTTGTGGTGGGCAGTCCAATATGGCGTGGCCTACAATCTGGGCAGTAAATGCGCAGACCGAGATGAATAACGCCAATTATCCAGGCATCAGACTCATTGTGCTTCCCAAAGCCGGAGCACTGCAGCCACAAAAGGATACTAAGGCTGCCTGGAGTAGATGCAGCACAACAACCGTATCATGGTTCTCTGCGGTAGGTTATTTCTTCGGACGGGCATTGTATAAGCATTTAAACGTGCCAATCGGATTAATCGATAACTCTATCGGTGGGACACGGGCTGAAGCATGGACAAGTGAACAGGCATTAGCTGCGAACCCCTATTTCAAGTTCGAGGCTGACAATCTAAAGAAGGCTATCGCGACAAATAATAATGATGTCAATGTAGCATCGGCATGTTTCAATAATATGTGTGCCCCTATCATACCTTTCGCTGTAAAAGGCGCTATATGGTATCAGGGTGAGGGCAATGCGGGAGTTGCAGGTCAGTATTGCAACCTGCTTAACACGATGGTCAAGGACTGGCGGACGAGATGGGAAAACAAAGACATGCCTTTCCTGATTGTCCAGCTGGCAAACTTCCTGGCTCCTCCTGTAGAACCTGGTCCATCATCCTGGGGAGAGCTGCGAGAAGCCCAGGTACAGATGCTGAAGACTAAAAACACCGGACTTGCTCTGGCAATAGATATTGGTGAAGCGGCTGACATCCATCCTAAGAACAAGCAGGATGTAGGTTACAGACTTTCACTTGCTGCCCGTAAAGTAGCTTATGGAGAAGACCTGGTTTACTCTGGGCCTATGTACAGATCGATGTCCAGACACGGTAATAAGATAGTGATCAAGTTTGACCATGTAGCTAAAGGGCTGGTTGCCAGAGGTGGAGACCTTAAGCAGTTTGCTATCGCTGGAGCCGACCAGAAGTTCTACTGGGCAAAAGCAGTTATCGAAGGTAAGAACGTTGTGGTATCCAGCGACAAGGTAGAAAAACCTGTTGCAGTAAGATATGCATGGGCAGAGAACCCTGAAGGCTGCAACCTGTATAACTCAGAAAACCTGCCGGCATCACCTTTCCGAACAGACAAGTGGCCAGGGATAACTGCTGGATTGCCTAAGAAATAGAATAATGAATCCTGTCATCCTGAACGCAGCGAAGGATCTGTTGCTGTGTTTTCTAGACTATTAAGCAAAAAAGCAGATCCTTCACTTCGTTCAGGATGACAAATACAATCGGATTTTGAATCAACAAATTTTGAAAGGAAACAGGATATGAGATTTAATTTTGGTAAGGGGATTCTGGGGCTGGCGTTGGTTGGTGCTTGCCTGGCTGTTAGTCCGGTTTTGGCGGATGTTCAACTGCCATCGGTTGTCAGCAGTGGAATGGTATTGCAGCGCGAGGCAAAGGTTCCAATCTGGGGCTGGGCTGATCCGGGCGAAAAAGTGAAAGTGACATTTTCAGGACAGTCTGTTGCTGGTAAAGCTGATAAAGCAGGTAACTGGAAAGTATACCTTCAACCGATGACTGCTTCGGCAACACCTGCAGAGATGGTTATCAAGGGGAAGAACTCTATCACCTTGAATGATATCCTGGTTGGCGATGTCTGGATTTGTGCAGGGCAATCCAATATGCAGTTTGGCACAATAGCTGGCATAAATGGCCAACAGGAGATGGCTAACGCGAACTACCCAAGTATCAGACTTTACCAGCTGCCGATGATTAGTTCATTGACACCACTCAAAGACAATAAGACTGCCTGGGCAAAATGCAGTGCAGGACCTTTGGCCTGGTTCTCCGCAGTAGGATATTTCTTTGGACGTTCACTCTATAAGCATTTGAACATACCGATCGGTCTGATAGATAACGCAATCGGAGGAACCAGAGCGGAAGCGTGGACAAGTATCGAAGCATTGACTGCTAAACCGCATTTCAAGTTTGAAGCAGGTGAACTCAAGAAAGCAGTCGATGCCAACAATAACATTACGTATATAGCATCTTCTTGCTATAACGCGATGTGTGTTCCAATTATTCCATTCGCTGCCAAAGGCGTTATCTGGTATCAGGGTGAAAGCAACGCGGGTGCTGCCGGTCAGTATACCGAACTGCTTAACACAATGATCAAGGACTGGCGGACAAAATGGGAAAACAAGGATATGCCTTTTCTTATCGTTCAGCTGGCAAACTTCCTGGCTCCTCCGGCAGAACCTGGACAATCAACCTGGGCAGAACTCAGAGAAGCCCAGGTTAATGTGCTCAAAACCAAGAACACCGGAATTGCCCTGGCTATTGATATAGGAGATGCAGTCGACATTCACCCTAAGAACAAGCAGGATGTAGGCTACAGACTATACCTTGCTGCGCGTAAAATTGCATACGGAGAAGACCTTGTTTACTCCGGACCTATGTATAAGTCGATGTCCAAACACGGCAACAAGATAGTGGTCAAGTTTGACCATGTAGCTAAAGGCCTGGTTGCCAGGGGTGGAGAGCTAAAGCAGTTTGCAATAGCTGGAGAAGACCAGAAGTTCTACTGGGCTAAGGCGACTATCGAAGGTAAGGACGTTGTGGTATCCAGTGACAAGGTAGAAAAACCCGTTGCAGTGAGATACGCCTGGGCCGACAATCCCGATGGCTGCAACCTCTATAACTCAGAGAACCTGCCGGCTTCCCCATTCCGAACCGACAAGTGGCCGGGAATTACCGCTGGGTTTGCCAAGAAATAATGCTCAGTAAACTGTCATCCTGAACGCAGTGAAGGATCTATTTCTGGAATATAGAGAACCAGAGAAGCAGATCCTTCATTCTTCAGGATGACAATTACTTTTCCAATTAACGGTATACTCCATCCCTTACTGCGGTTTCGTACATAGCTACTACGTTTTCGGTTGGGGAGTTGTCCTGGAGAGCGTGGGTGGGGGCGAAGCAGTAGCCCCCTCCGGGCATCATTATGTCCAGCGTTTGACGGCAATCTGCTATAGCTTCATCCAATGTGCCTACTGCTACAGGGCCTGCGGTGCTTATGCAGCCGTGGAATGCCAGCCTGCCTCCGAAGTTCTTCTTGAGATATGTCGGGGACATATTGGCAGCTTCGGGCTGGAGGGTGTCCATTATATCCACACCCATTTCAATGAAGTCCTCGAACGCCCAACTGCTGGAACCGCAGCTGTGCATCATTACCTTGACTCCAAATGACTTGGTAACATCTATAAAAGGTTGATGGCGCGGGCGGATGTGTTTTCTAAACAGATCCAGGCTGATCAACGGAGTGTGCTGTGTGCCAAGGTCTTCACCCATCCAGACTCCATCCACTCCTCCATCAGCAGCTTCCAGACTTCTCCTGAGGACTTCCAGCTGAATCTCAAGACGGCGGTCTATGTATCTGAGACCGGCTTCATCATCTATCATCAAATCTACCAGCACCTGTTCCATTGTACGGATCATGCCCGTAGCGTTGATGATATCCGGCATGCATCCATACATACAGAAATATTCACCATTGTTTCGGCAGTCCTCGGCGATGCGGGAGTAGTCGAAATCATCCGGGGAAGGCATCGGCCAGGCTTCTATCTCCTCCAGCGTGGCGTTGGCAAGCACAAAATCGCAGTAGTCCCAGTATCCTCCACTCTCGTGCTCAATATATCTTGTGCGGATACCATAACATGGGTCAACCCCTCGGTCGAGAACTTCCGGATGCAACCGAGGACCTACATATGGAACTCCCACATTGCGGAAATCTACATTGAGTTTCTGAAGAAGACCTATGTGGTCGTCCGGATTTAATCCGAAGTGCTGTTTTAGCCTTGCATCTATTCCGGGATTGGCAAGGTAGTTTATGGGAACTCTGTCCGGTTCCTGATATGAGATTGCTTTATATACACGTTCTTTAGAGGTCATAATAAACTCCGATAATATCGCTAATGCAGTTTACCAATTTATTCGCATGACTGCAATGGTTATTTAAAAGCTGGGCACGCCGAACCCCAGTTCGGCATTTCCAGAAGCAACATTCAAAAATTGCCGAACTGGGGTTCGGCGTGCCTAGGATCTATTGATATAGTTTGGTTATTGTTATATAGTTACTTCAATTGTGGTTATAGGGGTAAAATGTGGATTATGATGAGCTGTCGGTTATGGTGAATTATCTAAAAAGGGACAGGATCAATTGTTGATGAAGGGTGGGTACTGATATGGATTTACAGGGGAAGACAACTATTGTTACGGGATCCAGCGCCGGGGTTGGGCGGGCTATTGCTGTTGAGTTTGCGCGGCGCGGGGCTAATGTTGTGTGCTGCGCAAGGCGTGAGGACCGGCTTCGGGAGACTGTTGGGATGATCGAAGCTGAGGGCGGGAATGCTATCGCTGTTAAGGCTGACCTGACGGTTAAGGATGATGTGCAGAATGTTGTCGATAATGCGCTGAAAGTTTATGGGCAGATCGATGTGCTATATAACAACGCTGCTACACTTCTGGCCATTGGAGCGCTGTGGGAGGTGGACGAAGAGGTCTGGTGGAATGATATGACCAACAACGTCAGGGGCCCAATGCTCTGCTGCAAAGCTGTTCTGCCTCATATGATCGAACGCAACACCGGCTTGATTATAAACATGGACGGCGGAGGGTCATCAGGACCTTTCCCCGGGGCAAGCGGGTACGGTTCATCGAAGGCAGCGCTGATGCGGTTGACTGATGCACTGGCCAGGGAGCTTGAACACGATGGATATGATATCTACTCAGTGGGAATGGGACCTGGATCGGTATATACAGAGATATGGGAACCCCAGCTGAACACTCCCGGCGGTAAAAAATGGATCGGTGAACTGCGGAGAATAGTAGATGAGAAGCTGTATGGACAGCCTGAAGACTGCGCTCTGGCATCGGTAGAACTTATCCGAGTAATATGCCCTGAGATAAACGGTTGTGTGTTTGCCGTAAATACGGACTTTGATGAGATATCCAGAAGAGCTAAGGAGATACGGGAAGGGGACCTATACCAGATTCGGACGAGGAGATAGAGGACATTTAGGCATCGGTAATTTGGCCATGCATTTCTTCGGAAGTCGAACGAAGTGGGACTACTGAAGATATGGTGTCAGATTATTGATAATCACGCGGATGGCTATACCGACTTCAGCTATTCCGCTGCACTCGACAACCGAAGTAATAAATAGGGAAAGCAGGAATATTGGACAACCAAGTCCAATATACAATGGAGCGTTTTTGGGAACGGGTCTTTGATACCTGTTTAGAAACGCTTTTAGCCGATTCCAATGAAACAGTTTTTGAGAGGAGACATGTTCTATGAAACAGAACATACCGATTCCTATTGTCATAATTGTGACAATAGTGGTCATTGTTGCTGTATATGGTATTTATGCGTTGACTAACAGGAAAGCCGATACTGCCACAGGAGGAATGACTGCTCCCGGCATGAAGGGTGGTATGGGAGGCGGAATGGCCGGTCCTGGTATGAAGGGCGGTATGCCAGGTATGCCCGGCATGTCTGGCGGTGGTATGCCCGGTATGACTGGCGGTGGTATGCCAGGTATGACTGGTGGTGGTATGCCAGGTATGCCTGCTGCTCCTGCAGGAAAATAGTGTATAGCGCCGGCAGTCGAATCAAACGTCACTGCCGGCGCGACCATTATATAACCCCTGCGATTTATATACAGTTCCCCCACCCGTTTTTCCGTTACCTTTTTTCGCTAATCGAACGAAGTGGAACTGCTGAAGATATGGTGTCTGATCATTGTTAATCACACACTTGCGCACTCGACTACGGCTGTTGGGTTGCACTCGACAACCGTAGTAACTAAGGGACTTGTATCAGACTCGGACGAGGAGATAGGCAGCAAGGGATGAATAGAGAACGAACCAGGTTATCCATCTGCCTTGAAGCGCTTCTTGTTGTCCTTCTCTTGGTCGCAGCGGTGAGGATACCTCTCAGTAGGAAAGTGATCCGACATGTGCTGGCCAGACCGGCAAGGATGCTTACAGACCACACCAGGTTTAACTCTGTAGAATGGAAGAACTCCTCTATTGTCCACAAAAGCCCGTATATACGGAAGCAGATGGTTGGGGATTTGATGGAACACTATCACCTGGCCGGAATGAACAGGACTGGTGTTATCAATCTGCTTGGAAAACCGGACGATACTTATGAAAGTGCTTCTTGTTGGTATTTTCTAAATCCTGATGGTTGGGGGGATGCGGATATACTTGATATTCATTTTGATGCATCCGGCAATGTGAAGACTGCGAAGATCAGCAATAACTAACCCGCATTATTCATGATTGACTCAGTTTTTACCCTTACTGCCGGGCAAAAGCGAAACTTCGTGAATAAAGCGGGATGAGCAGCACGCGAGATAGGCTCTGCCAGGTGTTATATTGTCACTATTGCACTACTTTGGAGACCGGGCGAGGATCACCCGGTCTTTTATGTTTGTAAGCAAAATACTCAACCTGCCCTGACTATTTTGTGGGCTGGAAGTTTGACAGATGTCAGGATCAGAGATATTGTCACCAGTATAGCTCCACCGATGAATGCTACCGGGTATCCGAAGCGTGCCCATAACAATCCACCAACCAGAGGAACCACAACCGCAGCTACGTGGTTGAGAGTTACACCAACTGAGAGCGTCGGCATCAGGTCTTCCGGAGCGGCGATTTTGTGCAGGTAGATAGTCATACAGTCCGCAGATATATAGAACAGGTTGTCCACACAGTAGAGGACATACAGAACCATTGCATGCTGGACCATCGCATATCCTGTGAATACCACAACCAGGCCTGCATAGCTGATAGTAAGTATCTTCTTAGCACCGACTTTATCGATCATTTTACCTATAAACGGACCCTCAAAGATATTTACAATACTGTTGATAACCATCAATACAGCGACATTCTTTAGACTGGTATGGTATTCCCTTGTCAGCGCATAGATAGCGAAGGTCATGAATACCTGCTTACGCCCGCCTTCGAGCATTGAGAGAACATAATAGACCCAGTATTTGCCCTTCCAAACAAAACGCGGTTTTTCCAGGCTGCCTATGTTTCGCCTTAAAGACATCAAAACTAATGCTGCAATGAACACTCCGGAAGCGCCGATTATAAACCATGTGGAGTATTTCAAAGCGTTTCCAAGCAGCATTACACTCACCATGCCAGTCACCGCTCCAATGCTCCCGGCGGCAGCTGTCTGACCGAGTCGTTTTCCTCTTTCAGCTTTGCCTGCCAGTCCAAGAACAATGGAAGACTGCAAAGGTGCCCAGGTGTGAAAACCAATACTCCAAACGAACGAACAGATCATAAGGGTGAGAACACTGTTCACACCCACATACGCTGCCATACCAGCTGACATCAGCAGCAAAGCTATTGCACCTAACATAGGCTCTGCAATACGCATAGTCAGTGCTGCTACCAGGAAACATAAAAGACCGGGTGATTCTCGAACGGCTTCGACTATTCCCAGACTACCGGGACGGATGTGCAGAGTTTCGGTCATAAAGTTAAATATGACGGTATTATAAACGCCAAACCCAAGCATCATACAAAAGAGTGCTAACCAGAGAAGTCTCAGACTTCGGTCTACTTTAAGGAAGCGGGAGAGGTAATGTTGCAATGGAATACTCCGGGGATTACACTGTATTTGAGTTTATGTAATACATTTTATCAGATTGGTTAGAAAAACGCTTTACATATTAGTTGGATTTGGATTATGCTGAGGGTTGTAATGTTGTTTTAAGAGGTGTTGTGCGTGAATCGTGTGCTTGGTTCACATCCCCCTGGCTCTCTTCAAAGGTACGGGGATTGGGTTGGTGGAGTTATCAGGGTTCTTGTTCGGATGCAATTACAAATCGCACCGGAGCAATATCATAGGGAATCAATCCCCCCTACCCCCCTTCTCCAAGGGGGAATGGATTGTACTCACTCCAAGGGGGAATTGATTGTGCTTATTCCATGGGGAATTATTAGGTTTGAAACTTGTTTTGAGGTTTGTTATTCGTGAAATCTTTGTGGAGACTTCTCCGTTTTCTAAGGCCGTTTTGGCTTCCTACTTTGCTGGCCCCTATATTTATGATACTGGAAGTTGCGATGGATTTGTCGCAGCCCCGTCTGCTGCAGTCTATTGTTGATGTCGGTATCAGAGGTCACAATCTTTCATCTGTCCTGCACACCAGCTACTGGATGTTAATTGTAGCTGTGATTGGTCTGATCGGCGGTGTTGGATGCGGTGTTTTTGCTACTATTGCAGCGTTGAATTTCAGCACATCTATCCGGGATAAGTTATTCTACAAAGTCCAACAGCTGTCCTTCGGCAACCTGGACCGGTTGGAGACTGGTGGCTTGATTACCCGGTTGACCAGCGATGTTGACCAGGTGCAGGAAGCAGTGCTGATGCTCCTGCGGATGCTGGTTCGGGCTCCTCTGCTTACTGTTGGCGGACTGATTATGGCTGTAGTCACAGCTCCGAAGCTCTCTCTTATACTGCTGGTTATTGCTCCTATTATTATATTCGTGCTGGTGTTGATCAACCGGAAGGCCCATGTGCTGTTTACCACGGTGCAGGAGAGCCTGGATGATGTGAATACCGTCACCCAGGAGAATCTTGCCGGGGTGCGGGTGGTCAAGGCATTTGTCCGCGGGATTTATGAATCTGCGCGGTTCGGGAGTGTGAACGAACGGTTGAGTGCTGACAAGATCAAAGCGTTATCGGCGATGGCTACGGTTATGCCGGGGATGATGCTTTTGATCAATATCGGGATTGCAGCTGTGCTATGGTTCGGTGGAACAGCAGTAACCAAAGGAAATCTCCACGTCGGGCAACTGCTGGCATTTGTAAACTATCTGCTGCAGATGCTGTCTTCATTGATGATGGCGAGTATGGCGTTGATTATGCTTTCACGGGCTGATGCTTCGGCTGAACGTATTGTGGAAGTGTTGGACAGTGTGCCTGATATACAGGAAAAAACTGATGCTATTGAAGCCCCGCACTTCCGGGGACGGGTGGTGTTCGATCATGTCAGCTTCACCTATAATCTGGATGATGGTTCATCAGTGCTGCGCGATGTTTCGTTTAGTGCTGAACCCGGCCTGACTATAGGAATACTTGGTTCTACCGGAGAAGGTAAATCCACGCTGGTACACCTGATTCCGAGGCTATACGATGTAACCGGCGGTCGGGTGCTGATTGATGATATAGATGTTCGGGACATGACTGAGGGTTCTCTGAGAAAGCAAATAGCGATAGTGATGCAGAACACAATCCTTTTTTCAGGGACCATTCGGGACAACCTGCGATTTGGGAAACCTGATGCCACGGATATTGAGATTGAAGAAGCTGCACGGATGGCACAGGCCCACGAGTTTGTTGCTGGATTCCCGGACGGGTATGATTCCCTGCTTGGGCAAGGAGCGGTCAACCTGTCCGGAGGGCAGAAACAGCGAATTGCAATTGCCCGTGCACTGGTTGCTAAACCATCTATCCTGATACTGGATGACTGCACAAGCGCAGTTGATATGACTACGGAAGCGAAGATACTTGAGGAACTCAATGCCTGGTCTCATAAATGCACACGATTTATCATTGCCCAACGCATCAGTGCGGTTGTCGGCGCAGATAAAATCCTGGTGATTGAAAACGGAGGTGTGGCCGCAGAAGGCACACACAATGAGTTGATGCACAGCAGTCCGATCTACCAGGGTATCCTCCGATCTCAGGTCAGTGGGCAGGAGGTGAATGATGTCGACTAAGAAACCACAACCCGAACAGATGAGAGGGTTCAGAGGACCAGGAGCGTTCATGATGTCGGCTCCCAAGGTCAAGGACCGCAAGGGTGTCCTCAAACGTCTGTGGAAATACTTCAACCCCTACCAGTGGCGTCTGCTGGGTATTGTGCTGCTGGTGTGTTTGACAACCGGGCTGGGACTTTTGATCCCATACATAACAGGCCGGGCTATAGATAAGTATATCGCAACACACGATTTACCCGGACTGGGGCGTTTGATCTGCTTTATGGTAGGCGCTTGTGTTCTGGCGGCTATGGGTACGTGGGTCCAGAGCGTGCAGATGATCCAAATCACCCAGCTTGCTGTGAGAGATATCCGCAAGGAATTGTTCGATCATTTCCAGACTCTTTCTCTGAGGTTTTTCGACCGGCACTCGCATGGGGAACTGATGAGCCGTCTCAGTAACGATACGGAGACGATCAGCACGACGCTTGGTGACGGCATTACGCAGTTTATCGGCAGCACGCTGTCGATAATCGGCGCAGGCACGATTATGTTCACCTTGAACTGGCGGCTTGCTTTGGCCAGTATGACGACCATTCCAATAATCCTGGTGGTAACGAAATGGGTTGGCGGACGCAGCAGGCAGGGGTTCAGGGACAGGCAGGAAAAACTCGGTGCAATGAACGGGACTGTCGAGGAAACAATCCAGGGTCAGCGTGTAGTCAAAGCCTTCTGCCGTGAACAGGAGACACTGGAAAAACTGACGGCTGCAAACGTAAATCTCAAGAAGACTGCGATTCTGGCAACTATTTATGTCGGCACAATGGGCCCGTTTATGAACATGTTCCGCAACATAGGTTTTACGGTAACAGCCGGGGTCGGCGGTTGGATGGTCGTTGAAAACCTGGTTACAGTCGGAACTGTAGCGGCTTTCATAAGTTACGCTGATTACTTCAACAGGCCAATAATACAGATTGCAAACCTGTATGGAATGCTTCAGTCAGGACTTGCCGGAGCTGAACGCGTGTTTGCGATACTCGACGAAGTCCCCGAGATCAACGATGCTCCGGATGCTGTGGAACTGATGGATATCCAGGGCCGGGTTGAGTTCGACAACGTCAGCTTTAGTTATGTGCCTGATGTGCCGGTCTTGAGCGAGGTCAGTTTCACTGCAGAGGCTGGTCAAACGATCGCCCTGGTTGGTCCGACTGGAGCAGGTAAAACTACCATCATCAACCTGCTGACGCGGTTTTATGATATAGACTCAGGGGCTATTCGAGTGGACGGTAAGGATATCCGGAGTCTGAAAAAGGACAGCCTGCGCGAGTCACTGGGGATAGTTTTGCAGGACACCTACCTGTTTACCGGCAAGGTGCGGGAGAACATCCGTTATGGGCGTCTGGATGCTACCAATGAGGAAGTTGAGGCCGCTGCCCGGTTGGCAAATGCTGACGCGTTTATCCGCCACCTGCCTCACGGTTATGATACCGTCTTGTCAGACGCTGGAAGCAGCTTGAGCCAGGGACAGAGGCAGCTGCTGGCCATTGCCCGTGCCCTGCTGGCAGACCCTGCGATTCTTATTCTGGATGAAGCGACCAGCAGTGTTGATACCCGAACCGAGATCCACATACAGCAGGCGCTGCACCGGCTTATGAGCGGACGGACGAGTTTTATTATTGCACACCGTTTGAGCACAATCCAGCAGGCTGATTGCATACTGGTGATAGACGGCGGGAGGATTGTTGAACGCGGGACTCATACTGAACTGCTGGAAAAGCGGGGGGCATATTATAATTTGTATGCCAGTCAGGTTGAGAGTATCAAGCAGTCGATTAGTATTTCATCTATTTGAATCGCGGATTTCGCGGAAAGATAGGGATGCCGCGGAAAATGCCATCTTTTGCGGAATTGTCATTGATTGCCATGGGTTGAATTAGTTTGTATAGTGCCGGTTAGAAAAGTGAGAATTGCGCAGCTTATTCCTCCTTTGAAAGGGGAATAAGCTGGTTGCAGATTTGATGCTGAACAGTTACATTATTGGGGATGAGATTTTATAACAGGTTTGGAGATTTCACATCGCGAAAGGATACTTGGAATGCTTAGTAGACACTGGATGATCCGTATTTTGTTGTTCTCTGTAATGTTGCTCTGTGTGGTGGCTGTTACTTGCACTGCGGCTTTCTGCTTTGAGGTTACACCTTCGATGAAAGCGTTGATTGCGAAGAATGAATCTCTTGGACTGAAGAAATTTCCTATCAGTTTCTGGAGCTATACCAACCTGAGGCAGCATGGAGAACACATGACTGAGGCTGAGGTTAAGTCGTGGGCTGATGCGGGATTCACTGTTCCCCAGAGTCCGACCTTTGACCCTAAAAACAAGGCTGAGAAAGCCCATATTATCAAGATCCTGCAGTGGGCTGATAAGTATGGGATGAAACTAATTCTGACTGATCCCCGGGGTTATGCGCAGATTGGTAAAGATGGAAAAGCTGCAGCTACTTATGCAGATGGTATACAGGCGGCAGTGAAGGATTTTGGGAAGTATCCGGCGTTATTTGGATTCCATGTGGGAGATGAACCTGGCGCAAATATAAAGGATGCCTTCTTTGAGTGCTGCAGACTGCAAAAAGAGGCAGCTCCCAAACTTCATCCATTTGCAAACCTGCTCCCTTATTTCCCGTGGATTCTGGATATTGCGGGAACAGACACCTGGCCACATTATCTGGATGAATATGCGAAAAAGACAAATGCTGACCTGGTAGGTTATGACTGCTATGTCCAGATGAATCCCGGCGATGACGGATGGAATGTTTACTACCAGAACCTGAAATATAACCGGGAAGCATCACTGAGAAATGGCATTCCTTTCTGGAATACTATTTTGTCGGTCGGACATTACAACTACAGGGTCCCCAATCAGGACGAACTCAAGTGGCAGTTCAATACATCGATTGCATCCGGGGCCAACGGGATCGTCTATTTCTATTATTACGTGCGTGAACCTGAAGCAAACTACCGGATGTCTCCGGTGGATGAGCACTGGGAAAAGACTATCACGTATTACAGCATCCAGCGCTACCAGAAGAGCTTCCACCGACGTTATGGGGACTTGTTCAACCATCTGGCCTCCACAAGGGTTACTTTTGTAAACAAGGCATTTGGCGAGGGAGAACTGTTCACGCCGGATGACCTGATACAGAAAATCGACTGTGGACCTACGGACATAATGGTCGTGGGTGAGTTCACGGATGCAAATGGTAAACGCTATGCGATGTTCGTCAACAACAGTATGACCAATAACACCCAGTTCCATATAACCTTCCCCAAAGGCTCCAGGATATTCTCGCTGGACTGGTGGAATCACGAGTACGAGGGCGGGGCTTATTGCTGCAACGGTTATGCAAACGATGCTGAAGGGAACCCGCTCCACCATATATTCCTTGCTCCAGGGCAGGAAGCTGTTTACAGGGTGGAATTGGCTAAATAGACTTTAGGCTCTAGACTTCAGGCTTTAGACTTTAGGAAGGGAATCAATCCCCCTGACCCCCTTCTCCAAGGGGGAATTAGGTTGGCTCTTCGCCACGAAGGAATTGGATTGATTGATCCGCATACAAAGTGCAGCCAGCCCCTCCCTTCCTATAGTCTAAAGCCTGAAGTCTTCCCTTCTGTACGTTGACACCTAATGGGTGAACATGATAATATATTGAGTCACGAGCGGGAGTAGCTCAATTGGTAGAGCGCTAGCCTTCCAAGCTGGATGTCGCGGGTCCGAGTCCCGTCTCCCGCTCCAATTTTTGAATATCACCAAACAGGCAACGGAGTATATCTCTGTTGCTTTTTTGTTTGTACGGTAGATTTTGGGAACAGAGCACCCGAAGCATGAAAAAAGCCCCCGGTATGTTGATATCGGGGGCTTTTATAAATACAGTGAAAAAATATTAGTCGTCAGCCAAAGTCCACATATGGTTTGGAACACCTTTTGGTGTCTGGTAGTTAGAAGCCTTTACATGCCCATCAGCAAACAGACCATTGTACATACCACTGTGTCTGGCAGCAATGATTGTGAGTGGAACGAGGAATGTACAACAAACAGGTATACAGGATTGAACTTCAGAGTCAGCAAGTATATAAGTGGCAGCAGGAACTGGTATATCAGAGTCTTTTGCACCACTGGCGGCTATGCTGAAGTTGTAACTGCGCAGAATATCGTGCTGGGTTGCAGGATAGCGCATCGCTGAGTTACAGTTCCTACCTGCATGGCTGGGACACAGGAATATTTTTTCATTCTTTGCATATGGCATTATTTCATCGATGTAGAAAAACATCGGGGTGCCACATGTAAGTCTAGTGCCATTTCCATCGCCAGCTGTGTAACTGAGTGGCATGGTCTCGTCATAGTCCTGTTTGTACTGTATTACAGCAAGTCCAATCTGCTTTTCATTGCTGGCACAGCTTGACTGTCTAGCCTTTTCTCTTGCCTTTGCGAAAACAGGGAAAAGTATGGCTGCCAGTATCGCTATTATTGCGATTACCACCAGCAGTTCGATAAGTGTGAAACCTTTTTTCTGTGTCAATTCATTAACTCCTTTGGTCAAGTTACTATCTGGACTATATCACATATATATAATAGTGTCAACTGGTATTATTATCGCATTCTCTATGTTGTCTTGATTGAGGCCATTTTTCCTTTGTGTTCTACTTTACACTTATATTTTGTCACTGTTTGATATACGTATAATCGGCACAGTTTAGTAGAATAACGTATCGCGTAAAGCTAATAATATTTGCTAATAGCGACAATAGCACGATCAAGTCCGGGTTCATCCTAAGTTTATAGCATAACTTCACAAACCAATTTTAACCTACAGGAATCCATCAGCACGAATACTACCAGACACTTTGCTTTCGGGATTCCCGGTCGAGCTGGGAATGACAGGCAAAATAGTGTTGTTATTTATTATAATTGTGGATTGCACCCATTATTTCTGAGGAAAAAGCTAAGTCAGTCGGAAAAGCAGCAGATATGTATGCTAAACCCCAGGATACATCCGCATGCCCCGGGGTTTTGGCAAGGTACTTATGACGAGATCAGAATTTTGTGCAGGATGTCACTCCCAAACATACACATGCACCTGCCATGGGTCGAAAGTATCGTTCCAGCGGCTATCGGTGGTTGATGTTGCGCGACAGTTCCTGTTTTCGGCGAAGACTTCTATTTTTTTCGGGGAACCGGCGATGGTGGAGAAAGTTGCTGCGACTTTTTTGTCGGACGCGTTGGCTGCTATCAGGGCCCATTGCTTGCCGTTGTTGAATAGCACCGAGTGCAGCCACTCTCCGGACGGAATTGCTGTAACGTACCTTCGCATCAAATCACCCATCACCCGGTGCCCGGTCAGGAATGGGGTCAAAGTGCGGAGTTCATGGTTCATAGACTTTATACCGGGCCATAAAGGTGATCTGCTGAGCACCGGGTCACCGCTGAGACCTGGAGCTTCGGCATATGCATAGCAGACTGTTCCCCTGGCGCCCTGCGCTATACAGTCGTAGGTCATAAACCTGTATTCGGAAAGGTTCGGCTGCCTTTTCTTGTGAATATCATATGCCTGGATGTATGGGATCAATAAACGCTGCCCCTGGGTCTCCTTGTATTCGACAGCAACCCTGAAGCCTATCTCCAGCGGCGGCCCCAATGGCACAGGATAGACATCGGTGCCCATGATCTCACCTGCATTTATGTAGGCCTTATAAAGCATTGGAGCTCCGATATTGATGGAGAGCGGATGGGCGGGGTCCATAGATTTGGTGGCTTTATATATATTCTCACATTCCTGAGGGAGCTCATTTCTCAGGTCAGGTTCGTCATTGGTGTTCCACATGGCCAGAGCCGGATGAGTTTTGAGTTTTGTAACCCTTTCATCTATCCCCCAGAGATCAGGCCAGACCTTGAGGTTGTTTTCCTGAGCTGCATCCATTACTTTCTGCGGGTCTACACAGTTCATAGTGAAAGCAAAGGTATTGAACCCGGCTGATGCGACCTCTTTGACCTGCTGCTCCATCGGAGGGATCTTCTTGCTCCACTCCTGGTTTGCCCACTGAATACCTCCACTGGCTACGTGGTGAATACTCAACGGAAAGAACGGCTGCCCGTCTACCAGCACTGCTCCGGTATCGCTGATCAGCTTCTGAAGCCTTCCCCTGTCGATATCACTTGAACGTTTTGTGCCGGAAATCTGAGCTTTTATAAGAGCACAAGCGTTAGATATGAATGGCGCCCAGTCATTGGCATCGAACAGGAGGTTGTCCCAGATTTGCAGTGAGCACACTACCAGTAGTCCTTTACCGACGCTGCGCTCAAGCAGGACGGGCTGGTCGTAATCGTTCCACGCCAGTTTGTTCCACGAGCTGCTGACACCTGTATATCCATATTGGCCGCTGAACGGCATCGATGGTCTGAATAAGGGACCGGTCACAGGTTCAGGGTCGCATAGCAAGGGAGAATGGCGGTCCCAACGGGCGATTGAGACAGCATTATCACCGATCATATGTGACGGACGCTCTGTCTTGAGTTTTGATTCCTCTGCAAACAGGAGGTTAACGAGTCTAGCTGAATCTGGGGAGGTGGCAATTACCAGGCCTCCCTTCTCCAGGAAAGACTTTATTATCGGAGATACTGGAGCAAGATCGGATGGTGCGAAGGTATCACAGAGCAGGAGCACATCGCGGTCTGCCAGTTTGTCGCTCCAGTCCTTGGAGGTAGATGTGGAATCGAAGCGTGTAGTATCATCCCAATTGAGGTTTTTCACTACCCAATCGTATTGATTTTTAGAGTATTGACCTGAGACGATTGCACATTTAGCGGTTATGCCCATGTTTTCACCAGCTTTCGCGGAGGTTGGAGATAGTAAAACAGCCAGAATGGTTATGGCCGTTGTGATTATTGGAAGTTTGTGTAGGTAATGATTCATTATGTGCACCAGTTTTATACGAGCGGGTGACCACGGAGGGACGCCCCTACGTAGATTTGATCAGGCATTGTCCTCGTCTCTCTCGGTAACTTCAAGCGATTCAGCGTGGTGGGTGTCGTTCAAGAGCTTGATGCTGGTCTTTTTCCCGATTTCCAGAATCGATAGACTGGCATTTGCGAATAAGAACACTCTGCCCAGTTCAGGTGGGATTTTTGTCATGGCAAGGACCAGTCCCCTAAGGCTGCCACCGTGGCAGACTGCGCATATGGTGGAGTTTTCGGGATGGTTGGCAGCAAGGAACTGAATGAACTCGTTGCATCTGGCTATGACATCCAGCGTGGATTCACCCTCAGGGATTCTTGCAGCAGGATCGGCCTTTCGCCATTCGTTGGCAGCTTCGGGAAACTTTGAGGCAGCTTCTTCACGGGTTAGTCCCTGCAGGACACCGAAATTACGCTCACGCAGCAGAGTAGACCTGTTTATTTCAAGGCCGATTGTTTTGGAGACCTCATTGGCTGTCTCTATCGCCCTTCCAAGGTCGCTGGAATACAATGCATCGAACTGCACGTGCTTAACCCGTCTGGCTGCGGATTTGGCCTGTTTACGGCCTAATGCAGTGAGAGGGGTGTCGATTTGGCCCTGGATTCTTCCCTGCAGGTTGTATTCAGTCTCACCGTGTCTGATCAGATATAAGAGCAATTTAGCCTCCGTGTATTATTCAAAAACATCATCCTGAACTTGATTCAGGATGGAATGATTTAGTTATATTTCCCCGGGTTTCAGGATGCCTAGTTCACGTCCGTCTCTGGAGATTCTTACTGAACCAATCTGGACAACCCTTACCGGGGATATTGTTTTGATACCGGACAGGACAAATATGAACATCCTCTTGAAATCCACTGCCTGGATAAGTCCTACGTCCAGTGTGTTGCCGTTTTCATCGGCAAGTCCACAAAGCAGATTGGTGAAGCAATCAGTAGCTGCCAGGAGCATGTTGTGTGCTGGAAACTTATCCTGCAGGATCTTCCTGGTCTCACCTTTACAAGCTTGCTCTGCGACGGTAAATACTGTGTTACCAGCTATTTCAGCATGGAGAATCCGGCAGTCTATGGCGTCTTCAATTGACTTGATATACTGCCAGCTCAGAGGACGGCCTGCACGAAAACACGTGTTCCACAGGCTGACTGAATCCAGCTTAATAATGTGACCGAGTGCATCTGAAAACTCTGCAGCAAACTGCAGTTTTCTGCGGGCACTGCGGTATTCCTGTGACTTTGACCTTATCTGAGCAGGAGTCTTGATACGTATTATACGCAGCGTATTTATCCTGGCAAATGGAATCAGGAGCGGATCTATCTCAAAATCTTTCTGCAATCCAACCAGATAATCCGGCCTGACTAGATCTATCTTGTGAGTCTTGAGCTTCCGTGCAGCGTAACCTTCAATCATGCCGGTAGTGTTTACTACGATCAGTTGAGCTCCGAGTTCTTTTGCAGCTTCTACCATTCTCCTGGTACCATTCGCACATTCAAGAAAATGGCCTGAAGGTGCTGTTGAACCTACGAAACTCATGCGGCGCGGTTTTAACTCGGTCAGTGACTCAGGTTTGCTGTTGACAATCGCCATACCAATTGTGCAGGGAGGCCCAACATCAGACTGCCCGACATCAGCATCCACAATAGCGCAAGACACCCCTGCATCCACAGCGGCCCTGATCAGGTCAAGGCAGAACGTTGACTTGCCGGTGTCTGTCGCACCCAATACCATAACTACACCAGGTGCTGCCGTTATTTCTGCTATTGCTTCTTCCCACGTCTTCACTATTTCTTCTTCGACATACATCTTCCTTTTCCTGCTCAGCATAGGGAAGGGAGTTAACCACGGAAATAGTGGAATACACGGAAATGGGAAGGAATAGGGGTGTTGTGTTGATACATCCACAATCAGTCCGTGGAACTGATTTGCTAAAACGCTGGTATATGTAGATGGATGCTCAATAATAAGGCAGCTTTGCTTATAAGACTGGAGACTTGCCATGATGAAGTATATTTACATCGGTATTGCAGTATTTCTAGTCATGCTTGCGTATGGATTTATTACAACTGACCGGCGGAGTGATGATGCCAGAGTCACCGAAGTGATTACGAAAATAGTTTCCGGGGGCAATGCCAGAAATCTGTCGCAGTGTCTGGCGAATGTGTCTGATGATTTTAAGACGGAATCGGATATCAATAAAGATCGGCTGCGGTTACTGGTGGCGCAGGCTTTCCGGTCGGAGACCCATTTCCAGATTGTGTCTACCCTCAAAAGTCTTACAGTGAATGGGGATGAAGCTCAGGCTGTGGTCAATGTAGTGATTAAGGGTTGGGATGAAGGCAATGGGACATACCAGAGGGATGTGAACGTCAAATTCAAGAAAGAATCCTCCCGGCGAATGCTCGTGTTACCATCAAACAACTGGAAAGTGACATATATAGACTCACTGGTAGTCAGCGGGGGAGAAGAGTCGGTACTGTAAAATAATCTGACCGATCGGTCGGATCCGGCGGATCGGTCAGATTATTTGTTCTCGTTGTTTTAACCCGCATTATTCCTGATTGACTGGTATTAACCTGCATGAATACTAGTCAATCCCCCCTACCCCCCTTCGCCAAGGGGGAATTGGGTTATTTTCATTCTTCAAGGTGGAATCAGATTATACACATTCTCCAAGGGGGAATTAGGGTGTGTTCTAAACTAGTGCATTTCTACTTCGCAGGAGCCTATTCCCGGGCGGTAGAAGTTGAACTGAACGTTAGGATGCAGCGCCATCAGGGACATTGGGCAAGATGCATCTGCAATCTTCTTGCTGATCATCAGAGTGGTCAGTCTCTGGCCAAATGCATTGTCATGCATTCCTGCCTGCCAGATAGAAACTTTCTCTGCTTTCCATGTCTGGACTGGTCCAACGCTGACAGCCTGGGTCGGGACGATGTCCAGCTTGCCTCCGCCGGAAGTCCTGGCGTTCTGGATGATAGTCAGAGGGTGAAGATCAACGACTCTGGTACCAAGCTTCAACTGCTCCTCAGGGGTTGGAGGATTGTCCTTGTAGGCACCCTCTCTCTTAGGAGGATCATTGAAAGCCCAGTGCTTTACGTCTCCCTGACCACCCTGCATTACTATACAGCGGACGCCTTCATAACTATTCTCATACTCTGTCGGGTCAGCTTTGGGGAAGTGCATATTTGCAGCCGGCATAGCCAACTTGGAGCATATCTTGTTGAAGCACATCTCACGGTCGGCTTTGGCAAATGACAGAGGATGATCCTCTGCGACTTCCTTACCATTCAGGACCCATTCATCCATACCCCAGAAATGAGCATCTTTCAGGTTCAAGCCCATTGAGTTTACAATGCGGGCGACCAAGGGAAGCTGCTCTGTAGGACCAATCGGTCCGCAGATGCCGGCAGGGCTGTCAGGAGTAGCCTGCTTCCATGCATCTATGTATTCCAGGGCTTCTGCACAGTAAAAATCTTCCAGTGTATCGTAGAATACTACTTTGAAACCCTCACGGGAAAGACCAAGCAGATCATCTGCAGTCAACTTTGCTGCGTCATTCAGAATCTCCTGGTCCAGAGTGGTGTAATCCCACCATCCCGGAGCTATCTTGCTTATTGCTCTTGCCATTTCTTTCCTCCATACCAGCCATAAAGGCTGTATTAATCAATATCACAGGACGTAGTTGCATCCTATAAGTCCAGCGGAGTTCCATTTGTAATAAACCGCTCTGAAAAGAGTTCGCCAATCGGGTGTGTATATCCTGCAAAAGGTTTGGTATATGCAGATTGTGCGGATTTTTATGGGAATGAGGGAATGGCTGCCTCTTCGGCATAGGAAATAGGGTCTATCGGAGATTTCTCCAACCAACATTCCCCCTTATGAAGGGGGCTCGTGAGTTTACGAACGAGGGGGATGTGAAAAGCCTGCAGTTGAGACACGTGTTCTGATTTAGACTTCAACACTTGGACCACATCCCCCCTACCCCCCTTCAAAGGGGGAATTGGAGAGTGCGGTTTTTTACATTTGGGCGTGTTTGGCTTGCCATAAGGTCATTGGGATGAATGCGGCCAGGAATGCGCTCCAGCCAGCCAACAGGGACCAGCTCAGCCCAAACACTGGATAAGTTACATGGGCAGCTATCATAAGGGGTACCATTGCCATCATCATTAGCGTTATCTGCCTGGCTGATGTGTATAGACTGTGCCGGGCTTCATAGGATGTGAATACTCCGACCATAGGGAAGACAGTCATGAACCCTTGTAGGGAGTTTTTCATAACTACAAGTCCGAATACCAGCAGAGTGACCAACGGAAGTTTGATCCAGACCGGTAGTTTGCTTCGATGGCCTTGTTCCTCTATATGAGGCAGATTGACATAAAATACCGCTGCCCAGATGATTACACCGATACACGATATCCAGAACCACAAATCATCACCAGGAACAATCCGGGCGACACTGGTCCCAACCGTGCAGTAGACAGCCACACAGATAAGAATGGTTGCAAATATGTGGAGTTTACAGCGCTTGTGCAGAAGGTAGACCAGGAATGTGTAAATAAACAGATTCATCAAGCCAAGGACGTTGAATACACCTATTTGTTTGCCTAGTGAGAGTGATGCGACTGTGAAAGGCAACGGCAGACACAGCACAAATGCCTTCCATTTAGGTAGATAGAGATATGCGACGATTGTTGCCTCAACTGAGACCAACACCAGCAGGATGAGATCCCACATTCCAAAGTGGAAATTCATCGGTTACGGCTCCTGCAAATGTCGGAAGAAACTAGGTACGAACTCAAGGTCTGTTGCTTCACGGACAGCAAGTCTTGCCTGGGTCTCCAAAGTGTCCAATGGAACCGGGTTGCGATAGTCTATCAGGCACTCTTTGAGGACTCTGCCAGGTGTCTTATTTGTGGTTCCGCATATCCGGTATACTTTGACAGCCAATGACTCGGCTGCACCCGGAGTAAGCAAAACCGGTAAAGAGGCTTTGATAGTATCATATAGACTTTCGGAGATCTTTAAACCTCGCCTTTTAAAGAGTGTGCAGATCAGATCGAAGCTCTCTCTGGTGGTAGTAGTAGGGAAAATCGGTATTCTTACGTCTATTCTCCCCGGGCGCTTGAGGTCAACTTCGATCAAGTCAGGTCTGCTGGAAGCCAGCACCCAGATGACCCGTCCACGGTTACGAGTGTTGCTCATCTCCTCAGCCATCATTGAATATATCCGCCCCGAAACCCCAGAATCTCCGGAACTACCTTCACGTCTACCGAGTGTCTGGTCTGCTTCATCAATAAACACATAACAGCGAGACAAAGCCTGCAGCAATCTGAATATCTTTTCCAGGTTACCTTCCGTGCTGCCTACCCATTTATCCCGGAAGTTTTTCATCTTTACAACAGGGACTCCGGCTTCTCCAGCCAGACATTCCATCATAAAGGTCTTGCCAGTACCAACAGGTCCACAAAGCAGATAACCCATAGGAAGAGCTGCCAGATCCCCCTTATTCCAGAGTGCAATATCCTGCCTGAGCCAGGCTTTGGCCTTTTCCATACCATACAGATCGTTCAGAGTTCTCTTGGATTCGACAAAATCAATGAGTCCGCTGCAGTCTTTCTCAACCAGTTCCTTCTTTAGAATAGATAAGTCTGCAGAAGATATCTCTTTTTTCTTATACTGAGATGTCTTCAGGAGGGTATCGACTGAGTTGAGCGAAGCTCCTGCTAACTGGGATGCCGCTATATCCAGTGTGCTTTTGAATTGATTCAACGCAGTTGGATATGTGGTAATACCGGTCTCCAGTAGTAAATGTATGTCTTCAGGTGACGGCAAGGGAACTTTGATCAGCGCAGTCCTGGAATTGTTTACTATGAGCGGGTGCAGATCATTGAGGTTTTCTGTTATAAGAAATGTAGCAAGTGAATGTCTGCTGAGTACTGCATCCTGAGACCAGTCCCGGATTAATGAAGCGAGTGCGTTGAGATCGTATATGAGACCGCCCTGCAAGGCAGGCGCAAGCAGATCCGCATTCACCACAAAACAACCGATCTGCTGCCTTTGTCCAGTGATGGCAGCGGTATTGGCTGTGTATCGGAAATAGTGAGTCAGTGCCTCTACTGCAGCCCTGGGAGCTTTGGGAAGTTCAGGATTATTACGAAAAGTTGGCCATTGTCCGAATATTTCGTTCCCTTTTTCAACTCGAATACCATTACCTACATCATAGCTGAGTATCACATCGAACCGAGGCATAAGAACCTTAAGCAAAAACTCGGTGAGTGAACCTAATGATGCCTGATTGTCGCGAGGTATGAGGAGGCGATCATTTACATTACCATACAACACAAACTGGTTGGCCGCATCACTTTCATAGAGAGCTACCAGTTCTTCAGCCCACTGGGGAAGTTGTTGTGTTTTTGTAGACAATCAAGCACTCCTTATAATACTTTATTTAACCACTGAATACACGGAATACACGGAAATAGTTGACAATATCATTTGCGGATATATCACCGTTGCAAAGGTAATCATTCCACATAGTAACATTTACACAAAAACTATTCCCTTTCATTCGGTGTATTCAGTGTATTCCGTGGTTTATATTATCACTTTCGTTATTGCGGAGTTGTGGTCTCGCTTTCAGGACCCATGGTTTTGCCGGTGTCGGCTCCAGCTTCCGGAGCAGGTTCAGCCTGGGTCGGTTCCAGAGCAATACCTTCATGAGCGGCAAAATCAGCAAGGGCCAGGTCAGCCAGCGCTTTGTGTTCAGACTCTTGGACGGCAAACTCAGTGGTATTGAGTGTATCGCGTGCTACCCTGGCTTTACCAGCTGCCTTGTTGCGTTCATCCTGAACCATTTCGGAGAGTCGATCGAGTGTATCGCCTGATCCTCCGATATTTGTCACCATACCGGCAGCCATCTCATTTAGTTCAGCCATAGCCTTTTGAACTTTGAGATCATCAATACCGCGCTTAAGCTGCTCGATTTTACGTTTTGCTTCAGCAATTGCTACGTCTCTGGCCTTAACCAATTCTTTGTATGTCTGTTCAGCGACTTCAAGCTCTTTGCGTCTGTCCGCAAGGTCCTTTTGGGTCTGCTGTAATTTTAATGCATATTCACCAGCTAATTCCCTGTTACCGGCTTTCAAGTTAGCAGAAGCTTTGGCCCGATATTCCTGTTCCTGAGCTTCAAGCTTCTTGACCTGAGTCATTAGATTCTCGCAAAGGCCTGCATGCGAAGCCAGACCATCGTTATATTTGCCTATCTGAACCCGTAGATTTTCCTTCTCTACTTCAAGTAAAGCCTCAGGATTTTTCTTCTCCATACCCGAGAGAAACAATCCAAAAAAACCTTTTATGAGATTAGACAGCCTTTTAAACATCCTATATCCTCCGGGACTGGGGTTTGCTTGCCTGTACGAAATTGGTACTTGCACCTCCAGATTAGTAAAAGTATATTGGAGTATGAAGACTTTGGCAAGGAAAAGTGAGATTTTGTCTTGCATTACTATATATTGTCTGCCATTCACAGTTGGATTATTCTGTAGTTGCCCATATCACATTACCTTTCATTGAGATACTTACGCATTGTTGCTAATCGAACCACTTTATATTTACTTATTGTAATGATATCAAGAAGGAATGTGTGATGTTGGTAAATAACTGGGTATTACATTCAAGTAGAAACAACTGCAGAGTACGTGTATATCTGATGTGCTTATCTACTTAACAATATGCATTGTGTAGTCGGGTATGTATATGACAGTAAATTCCGGGATTATATATACGAGGGTTTCGTTGGTTGATCTTTATTGATATGTATTGGTCCGCATTATTCTTAACTGACTCAGCTTTTGCCCGATTGCCGGGCAAAAGCAAAACTCTGGGAATAAAGCGGGTTGGCTGAGATTTCGAAGGAATTGTGACGTCTTTTTGGTTGACAGGTTGTAGTCATAGTGCTAAAATTCTCCCTGTTACTGGGTTCGGTAGTTAGGCTTGCCTCGTTTCGTGTAGTGCGGACTTAGACTTCCCACAAGGTCATTGCTTTGAGAATTCTGTGACATCTGTTCTACAAAGCCAAAATGAAACGGAACTAAATCTTTCACCCCTGGTTTCCGGGATATAGTGTGCGCTGTTGAAAAATACGCCGGGAGTAATGGTGAAGTATGTTCAAGGGAATAGTTGACTTGTCTCGAGCAATAAGGCACAGCTGGGTGTCCACGCTGCTGCTAATTTCAGGTGATTTTATTGCTCTAGCACTAGCACTCTTTGTGGCTCTTCTTCTAAAATACGACACAATATCTATGTCGTACCTCATGAAAGTTCATATAGCTGACCGTCCCATCAGTGTGCTCCTCGGTGCACTTTTTTACATAATTGCTTTCTCCCGTTTCCGACTCTACAGCTACACTTGGAGATTCGCCAGTCTTGAGGTTCTCTGGAGTGTTGTTGCCGCAAATGCGATAGGTTTACTCTTTCTAGTTGTCTGCCAGGCAGTGATTGACGGCAATGTTATGTCGGCCAGCCTTCTTGCATTATTCTTTCTACTGAGCGTAATCTTCGTGGGAGCAGGCAGGATAATACTGCGACTATCATCCTTGAGACACCGATATGGTGGACGTGTATGGCAGAAGGTCAAGGGAGACGAACTCCCCAAGCGAGTTATAATCTTATCCAGCGGTTCCAATGGAGCAGGACTGGTCAGTTCTCTCAGGGACGAACAGGACAATCCATACAATATAATTGGTGTTTTAGATGATGATCCCACCTGCCAGGGATGCTATATAAGAGGTGTCAAGGTTCTAGGGCCTCTGAACAAACTGAATGATCTTTTGAAAGAAAGAGCGGTTGATGAAGTCCTTATTACACTACCCCAAACATCCGGCGCCCAGGTCAAGCAATATGTAATGGATTGCCGACAAAAAAAGATTCCAGTCAAAGTTATTCCTGCCTTGAGTGATGTCCTTAATGGGAAGACACGTGCCCGTGTGGAAGATATTTGCATTGAAGACCTTTTACGCAGACCTCCAGTCAAGATCAACATCTCGGAGATAGGTAGCTATCTTACGGATAAGAGAGTTTTAGTCACTGGTGCTGGCGGGTCAATAGGTTCTGAATTATGCCGACAGATATGTGCGCTGAAACCGGCAGAAGTAGTGCTGCTTGGACATGGCGAGAATTCAATCCATGAAATCCACAAAGAACTTACAAGGCAGTTTCCTCAGTTAGCAGATATGCTGCACACTGTCATAGGTTCTGTTGCCGATGAGAAGCGAATGGATCAGGTATTTCGTGAGTTTTCTCCACAAGTGGTCTTTCATGCTGCTGCACACAAACATGTACCCATCATGGAAAAGAATGTGCTGGAGGCTGTTCAGAACAACGTTATAGGAACTTACCGAGTTGCGGAATGCTGCGGTAACTATGGCGTAAAAAGAATGCTCCTGATATCCTCTGACAAAGCAGTTAATCCTTCTTGTATAATGGGAGCTACAAAGTCGATTTGTGAGAATGTTGTCCGTGCAATGGCTAATGTATATCCCAATACTTCATTTGTTAGTGTAAGATTTGGTAATGTTCTAGGCAGCCGCGGTAGTGTGGTTCCAATCTTTAAAGAGCAGATCAATCGAGGGGGACCGGTTACGGTAACTCATCCCGATATGACTCGATATTTCATGTCTATTCCAGAAGCTGTTCAGTTGGTCATGCAGGCTGGCGCCATCGGTAAATCCGGTGATTTGTTCATCCTGGACATGGGTGAGCCAGTTAAGGTAGTTGATCTTGCTAATGATATGATAAGACTCTGCGGACTTGATCCTGGAACCGACATTCAAGTTATCTGCACCGGCATCCGTCCAGGTGAAAAATTGCATGAGGAACTCAGTAAAACGGACGAATTGATTGAAGCTACTCCCTACGAAGAGTTATTCGCTGTGCATAGACCAAAATATAATGATACTGAAGCCGTTTACAGTGATATCAAACGGATATTACATATGGTCGGCAAGAGTGATGTCACTGGTATTCGAGCATTATTGGGTCACCTGTTCCCCCACTTTAAAGAACAAGCCGATATACTTGCGGACAAAGATACAGATCCGGTCTTCGGCGCTGCAGCAAGACTGTAATGGGTTCTGTATCCATCCTCATATTCAATACCGCAGGATAGGCACATCACATTTTTTACCGATCCTCGCACGCTCAATACCGCTCCTTGTATTTGGCATGATAATATTGAATAAAAATGTCTACGTCAAAGAGTTCCATATCCAGAGTAATGTATTCGTATCCGTTATAACACTGATAAGTGGTATTATATCGGTAACAATGTAATCGGAGGTGTATGCAGATGCTCGACGGACATATTCATATTGGGAATACTAACGCTGACAAATCAGATTTTATGGATTCACTTCATGCTACAGGATTTAAGGGGGGCCTGATTATATCCCCTGCTCCAGTCTCATTTCAGCACACTGTAAGTCCGAAAGACTGGGCAGAGCGACTGGATATTGTTGACAGTTTTTGCGCAGATGACGACAATCTCTTCCCGTTCCTGTGGATAGACCCTACCGAAGATGATATTGAAGAACAGATATCCAGTGCTTCCGGACGAGTCGTTGGTTTCAAGGTAATATGCAACCATTTTTATCCATCAGACGATAAGGCGATGAGTGCATACCATCTTATTGCATCACTGAATAAACCGATCCTCTTTCACTCCGGAATCCTTTGGGATGACGGAGCTTCCGCTAAGTACAATAGACCGGGTGAATTTGAGTGTCTGTTGGAAATACCACATTTGAAATTTGCCATGGCCCATGTGTCGTGGCCTTGGTGTGATGAATGTATAGCTGTGTTCGGAAAGATGCTGAATGCTCGTGCTTCCAGACCGGATCTGTCCTCAGAGATGTTCATTGATCTCACTCCGGGCACTCCCCCTATATATAGAAGAGAAGTGCTTACAAAGATATTTACAGTGGGATATGATGTGGTCAACAACGTCATATTCGGCTCTGATGGAACGGTAGGCGGTTATGGTCCTGAATGGATAGGTGGATGGGTTGCCAGAGACAAGGAGATATATTCGGACTTGGAGATTACAGAGGATGTAGTAGACAAGATATTCGAATTGAATCTACTAAGGTTCCTGGGCAATTAGGACTGGTGTATTAAGCAGGATATTTAGGCGTTGTGAGGGAATTGTATAGAGAATCAAGTTCCCCTACCCCTTCAAGGGCAATGGAGTCTCCGGACTTATCGCAGTGAGAATCAATGATAAGGATTCTTCACAGCGTTTGGAATGATATTTATATAGACTGAGAGGATATTTTGCATTTATGGATAGAGTATTAGCGTTTGGATGCCATCCGGATGATATCGAGTTTATGTGTGCCGGAACTTTGGCACTGTTGGCACAAAAAGGATATGAGATTCACATAGCGACTATGACAGGTGGTGAAGCGGGTTCCCCCACTCAGAGTGTTCAGGAGATAAGGGCGAGAAGGCTGGGTGAGGCTGAAGCTGCCGCCAAGGTTCTTGGAGGTTATTATCATTATGCTGGCGGGTGTGATCTGGAAGTTGAGTATAACTCAGACTACCGCAAGAAAGCTGTAAAAGTGATGCGTGATGTTGACCCACTGATTGTATTCACAACTCCGCCAATGGACTATCTAGCTGATCACGAGCAGACATCTCTACTTGTCCGTAACGCTGCATATATAGCCTCCGTCCCGAATTATGACTGCGGAGTTCCAACTAAGCATACTACGCGGTTTCCTTATATCTATTACTGGAATGCGAGCAACCTGACTGATATATTTGGCCGGCAAATACCTATAAATCGTGCAGTTGATATATCATCGGTTATGGATACCAAGACAGAGATGTTGAAATGCCATGAGTCTCAGAGAGAATGGCTCTCCTACCATAATGACTGGGATGAGTATGTGGAGAACATGAAGTGGCATTCCAAGTCCGATGGTGAGCGTGTAGGCATGGACTGGGCTGAGACATACATTCAACATCTGAGCACTGGGCATCCTAAGGACAATATACTGAAGACTATCTTAGGGGATTTATGCAAAGAGTTATAGGGTGGAGGGCATTATTCATTACTTGCTCACATCCCCCTAATCACTTCAAAGGGGGAATTGAATTTGTGGTTTCTACGGGAGAACTGGCTTTAGGCTTTGTGCTTCGGGAAGGAAATCAATCCCCCTAACCCCCTTCTCCAAGGGGGAATTGGGCTTGGAGATCTTTATTGAGCTTTCTGGGTTTGGATATAGGTTCTTCTGGAACTGTAAAGACTGCAGCCATCGTGCTGGGATTGGTAATGTGCGGCAATTGGACAACGGGGAGAGTGCGCTCACATATCGAGCACAAGATCAGAGAACAATTACCCCAGACACTCGGTCCCGCAGACAGATATGAAGTCCACGTGTCAGCTGATCTACTGGGTTTAGTATCAGGCAGAATGAACAGGCTGACTATTCATGCGGATTCTGTATTCTTAAAAAAACGCGCTGAGATGCAGACAATGGATGTGGATATGCGCGGTGTCCGGTTTAGTGTCTGGACATCGAGTTTCACCGGTGCCCGTTCAGCTACAATCCGTGCAACAATGCAGAGTGATCAATTACAAAGGTACCTAGCCCGCAAGTATACAGACATTACCGATATAACTTGCAGGCTTGAACCAGGGAAGTTTTATCTGAATGCAAAGCCTAGTCTAGCTGGTGTTGACATGCCGGTTGAAAGCCAAGGAACCCTAAGGATAAGCGCTCCTGACAGCATATCTGTTGACCTGCAAAAAGTAACTGTTCTCGGTATAACTGCGCCTGATTTCATCACCAGGTTCATAACCAACAGGTTCAATCCTGTGCTTCAAACATCAGAATTCGGGCTTAAAGCCAGGATAACCGGATTGTCCGTTGAGGAAAACAAGGCAAGCATTGAAGCCGATCTGGACGTAAACAAAGGATTCGGGATCCGTTAATAATCAAGCGAAGTCGGCGTCGCCTGTGTCGTTGGCTCCGGCTCCGTCATAGGCTTCCTTTTCGGCTTCATCTATCATTTGATCGATGTCACCTTCACCATCCTCTGCCAGTGTCCGTCCCATCTCCCTCATCAACTTACTCATTGCCTTAGGATCGTTCATATCGGCTGTGGTTGCAGCATCTTCAAAAGATTCTATGAGTTCATCTTCACCACGTCCACGGGTGAACTTGGAAATCAGTTTATTGACCTGTGCAGAACCACACTGCGGGCAGACAGGATCCGTCGAGTCGGCTGTCATTCCTATAAGCTTTGCAAATCTTTTGGAACATTGTTGGCACTTGTATTCAAAAACAGGCATATTCGGGTATCAAGACCTTTCGTTTCATACATTCTGGGAAATGCATATTTACCCCATTAGTTAAATGATAATAGAATGAGGACTTGGAAGGCAAGGGGCGGAATGTGGAATACAGAAGTCAGAATCCAGAAGTCAGAAGTAAAATGCCTAAACCGGTCAGTCATTTTTATGTCATATAGTAATCGAGGAACTGCTAGCTTTGCTCAAGAAGCCGGTATTTTGAATTCAAGTCACAATCAACATACAAATCTACACATTGTTTGGACTATTGTCATTCTGGATTCTTGATTCTGACTTCTGGATTCTTTCTCTTCGTGATTACCCTTTCAGGCACATACTAGGCTATAATGTATTTTGGTGTAAAAGCCGAAGGAGGTATGCACATGGATAACGAGAAAACCATACGCAGCCTTAAAAAGCAGCTTCTAATAGAAAGAATTGCGTTTGGGGTGCTTGTAATTGCGCTGGTAGTAAACTTCACTGCAGGAAGACTCAGTGGAGGAAAGTCTATGATTATGGTAGATGGCAAACCAGTGGTGTGCGTGGGTTCCGAAAGGGATGCCCGCAATATATTGGAAAAAATCAAATCGAACTCAGGAGCAAACCCACTGGAGACCGAGTTCAAGCAGGAAGTCAGTATAGCCCGTGCCCCCAGGAATGCATCTCCCATACCCACAAGCAGGGCAATGTCGGTAGCCCGAAATGCTATCTCACCAGTCGTTAACCGTTGGTCAGTAATAGCCGATGGCAAGCCTGTAGTGGGACTGCCAAGCAAACAAGATGCTGCAAAGACGCTTGAGATGGCAAAAATTAAATTTGGCAGCCAGGCTAAGAATCTGGCTGAAGAACCACAAATCAGGGAAAATGTGTCAATTGCCAAAGCCGCCATCAGCCCTGAACAATTTCAAAAGACTCCGGAAGATGCTGTACATTTTCTGTTTACTCCGAGAGAACCGGTTCGTAAAAATTCAACATACACAGTCCGACAAAATGATGTCGCAGTGGAGATTGCGAAAAAGCTGAGTCTTTCTCCTGGAGAATTAAAAAAACTCAATCCTGGTGTAAACCTGGATCGATTGGCTATCGGTGCTACTCTTCAGGTGAAAGAAAGTACAGCTCCTGTCTATCCGCTCACAATTATTGTCCGCGACTTAATACATAGAACCGAGTCTGTACCACCTCAAATGGTCCGTGTCTCATCTCCCAGCATGTTCCGCGGTAAAACGGCAACAGTCAATCAGGGAAAACCAGGCAAACGAACAGTAGATATTGCTGCTATATATGAGAACGGGACGAGGGTTGGAGAAGAGGTTGTTTCAGAGCAGGTACTTGCAACTCCGGTTTCCGGAAAGATTGCAATCGGCATCAAACCACGTCCTTGATTTTTTGCTATCAGCTCGTATTATTCATGATTGACTCAGCTTTTGTCTCTAATACCGGCAAAAAGCAAGGATTGATGAATAATGCGGGTTAGGTAATAACTTGTGTGTTTGCAGATTAGTACGTGTGGAAGGGTAATCCGTGAACCTCTAAACTCGCGACATATAAACCACAAGCATTTAGGGTGTGGCTGCCAGATTCATTATCCCAAACTAGCCCACATTATTTATACTAATTCAGCTTTTACCGTATTGCCAGGCAAAAGTGTAGCCTGGTGAATACGCGGGTTAGCGAATAGAATGTGACTATTTGCCTGAACTTATTGTAAGGCACACTATATTTATCAAAATAGGGTGCGGAAAGAAAGGTAACAATGTCTCAAAGATTTCTGAGACTGCTGTTGATAGCAGGAAGTATATTTCTGTGTGCACCATTCTGGATCAGCACAGCGGTCCTCATACCGGCTTATATTGATGTTTCACATTACACTAACATGATTCTCAATGCACGGATGTTTATGACCCTCCTGTGGTACTCAGGCTTTTCGATAGGCATTCCGGCAGCAATAATGGCTCTTTGCGCTCGAACAGAGGCTACAAGGTTGCTGGCAGTTTCAGGCACAATATTTGGGGTAGCACTTATAGCCATGGGAAACGCCCAACGACAGATATTCGGATATGCTGTTAGGGGTGGAGTGGGAACACTAATACTTCATTCTCTGATCCCGATAGCATTATGGGTGATCTCCATTGTTCTTGCCAGAAAAGCTACATTACAGAATCTAGAAAAAAACAAAGAGCAGTAGTGCGTTTTACAGAGGTTGACTCAGAGGACAAATAATCAGTCAATAATTGTTTGTTAAAGAATTTTTAGCTCCCACTCTATGGTCTGAGCAGGAGCTAAATCGTGTATCATTAACGGACTGGAACGTTCTATTTCAAAGATGCGGATTAGCGTCTTCGGCGCAAAGGCTTTAATGAGCCGATGCCTACCATAATCATTGGTATTCCAAAACCTACAAGGGTAGCTGGTTCCGGCACCACATCGACGTCACCACCTCCGCCACCGCCTCTTCTGGATCCTCCCCCACTGGTTAACGAGCCTACAACAGGCACACTCCCAGTTAATACCAAAGCAGCACTCAAGAATGGTGATGATCCACCACCGATTGATATCGTTGGGAACTCTTCCAAAGCAGCCGCAGGCATTTCAGGAGACAATTCCGGCAAAATATCCACCGGGGGTGCCCCTACGGTTTCGATAGGCGCTGCCTTAACTAACTCTTCGATGGTTGTAGGAGGGGTTGCCTCTACAGGTGGAGCCAGAACTTCTCTCACAGGCGCCTTATCGACAGTAGCTTGCGGTGGAGCTTTTGCGCTAACTTTTTCAACATTAGGTTTGATAAGTTTCTTTACTAGAGGATTTCCGCACGACCAAACTATAACTGGTCTGCCCATTCTGTCTGCAAACACTGCCGTGCCTTTAGGTAACAATTTGGTTTTGGTGTGAATAAGTCCTTTCTTACCCACATACCAGACTGTGGCACGAAGTGGTCTCTTAAGAGAAACTAGTCTCAGGTTGCTAAAATAGTCCGCTACTGCTTGAGGGGCAATACCGAAGTGTTTGGCATATCTCACCCTCACCACAGAATCTTTGCGCACTTGTTGCACAAGCTGAGCAAGCGATACTACCCGATGGCTAACGAATGAACCTGGAGGTGTGCTTGTAGATTTCGCCTGCACTCCTGCAGCGCTCAGTAGTACAATGATTGGAATAATGAAGATCATCGGAACTATTTTTCTCATATCATGCTCTTTTCCCGGATAGTGTTATCTATCCATTGATTCCATATATTATGTGCTTAACATCCTGTTATAAATGTAAATACGCACACTTATATGCTGCAATAAAATTAGTTGTGGAGATTGCACACACACATGTATAGTGAATAAACGTATCTATATATATACTATCTGCAAGTATTATGCCATTCAGATGATTTTACTCTTGTTTTATTCTTATTTCAACCCATACTATAGAAATATCATTTTTTGTTTGCACTTCTATTGCATTATATCCGTTATTAACCGAACATTTTTTAGCTACATACACATAAGTTGTGCAATCTGGAGCCGGCATTGGAAGTTGAGTCTCGCCTAAAGCCTGGCAAAGCTCTCCATTACATCTGACTTCAAGATCATCACTGCCTTCTAGTAACCCGATGACAATCTCGACCCCCATATTATTGGGTTTCGGTCCTATATGGATGCGGAAAGCCTGCCTGGCCCCTGTGGGAACCTGTATTGGAAGCGCATAAGCTCTCGGTTGACCTACGGCCCAGGTATCAGAATATGTAATGACGTGCCTTCGTGGCTTATTCTCAATGGTCTCCTGACTACCAATCTCCTTAAGCAGAGCCTTATAAAACTCAGGGGCGTCAAGAGTGGTTTCAGAGTCCATGTAGTTGAACAAATAAATTTTGTCACAACCTCTACCGATGAACGATGCAGCCATACCGCGCGCAGTCTCAAGTGAGTTGCTGTGATTGACTGAATATGCGGGATATGGTCGCAACAATATCTCGAAACCTGCTGCGAGCTCCACTCCAGTTCCACCTAAAAGCATCTTCCAGAGTTCAATTGGCATATCAGTCTCAGCTGTTGCCCAGAAAGGAGTTATTACTAAGCTATCTATGAGACCTTCTTTAGCCCATCGTATGGCATCCATTCCAAGTCCAATAGCTGTCTGAGGTCTGGATGGGACTCTGGCAGATAACTTGATCGAGTGCCCTACTCTCTTCTCAGCCTCATTAAGAATACTTCTCACAGTGCGGGTAAACTCAGTGAGGAGTTCACAACCATTCTGCTCATGTCCCGGTTTAAAATGGAAACCAAATCTCATCCAGTCCAGTTCAAGTCCGTCCATATCCCATTTCTGAGCATATTCTCTGACAAGAGCTAGATGATACTCCCTTACTTCCTGATGACCATAATCGAATGCTTTGTCTGTCCACTCCATAAAATCATAAGTTACTCTGCGAAACTGTGGATTGTTGCGCCAGAACTCACTGTGTATGAACGACTTCTCATCATCTACACAGTGTACATCATTCATTCTCATGGATATCCAGGGGGATATCCCATGTTCTCTTGCACGATCGATCCAGACGGCATATGGGTCGATACTGTCATGGTCAAGTTTCCACGCTGTATGCACCCATTTGCGTGCCCACTCCGCTGTAACGGGAGAACCATCAAAAAACGACTGGTTGTCCGGTCCATCCGGGTCGTAGTTCAGCCAGATAGGATCCCAGACCTGTGATCCATAGCTTGTCCGCATACAGTTGGGATTGAATACAAGCCTGTCTACCTGCGTGTCTGCATACTGGTCCACAAAAGAAGCTACTTTTTCTTTATCCAGTATCTGTCCGGCTCTTGTGGAAAAGTAATGGCTGTCATCTTCATTAAGGACGATTCCAGGAATGTTGCTCATTATTCCGTTACCCCTGACCGTGTGGCTGTATGGTAGATTAAAAGTTTGACTGCTTTCCAGGACACGATTGTTCCCGGAAGGGAACAATATCACTGATAAAACTGAACAAACCGAGGACTATGAGCTGCATACTGCATTCATTTCCAACGCAGTATGCAACTCTACAATTTGAGGCTGCCAGTGTGAATACCAGTTAGTGCACAAGCAGGCTAGCCTGAATTATTCTCGTCTGACTCAGCTTTTGCCGTAATACCGGTTAAAAGCGAAGTATGGTGAATAAGACAGGTTAGAAACTCACTTTAACTGGTTCTCTGGACTGCTCATCACTTTCGAAGTATTCTTTCTCGGTGAAGTTGAAACTGTTAGCCAGTATATTAGATGGGAAGCTCTGTATGAGGGTATTGTAAGCAAGCACAGTATCATTGTAGAACTGTCGGGAATAGGCAATCTTGCTTTCTGTGCCGGAGAGTTCCTCTTGAAGCAGACTAAAGTTTTGATTGGCCTTGAGTTCAGGATATGCCTCAGCTACTGCAAACAGGCTTTTCAATGCACCACTTAGCACATTTTCAGCACTCGCAGTATCTTTTACCCCTTGAGCACCCATCATAGCTGAACGAGCAGCAGTGACATTTTCAAAGACTTCCTGCTCATGCTTTGCATAGCCTTTGACTGTCTCAACGAGATTCGGGATAAGGTCATATCTGCGTCTGAGCTGGACATCAATCTGAGACCACGCATTTTGAATACGGTTCTTCAGCGAGACCAGGTTGTTATATATAGAAATAACCCAGACAATCAGGAGAAAAACAACACCTAACAAGATCCAAACTGCAATCATAGCATCCACCTCCGCAACAATCCATTGCTACTTATTAAAACGCTTGATTATAAGTTTACTTCAGATTCTACCAATAAGCAACATCAATTATACATGGACAAGTATAAACGATTGTGATATCTTTCTGGCAGGGACTAGCCCGCATTATTCATGACTGACTCAGCTTTTGTCCCTACTGCCAGCCAAAAGCGAAGCTTGGTGAATAATGCAGGCTTGATTTAATTGAGGTAATTATTGATGGTATCGGACATATTCACAAGTGCTCCCTGGATCTGGCATATGAATAACGAACATTTATCTTCATCCTCAATTCATGGTGACGTGCACCCGGGCGTAGCATTGCAGGATTGTGAAACAAAAGTTGCTGTATTTAATGACGGGTGGATAAGAGTAGCTGACGGGCCTGACCTGACCGGCTGCAAGAAAATGACATTATATATACGGATGTATGATCCTGAAGGCAAGTGGAATGCTCCGATATTGGCGCTTGATGATCCAGCAACCAGTCCTGTCTTATATGGAACAAATGACAGGCTGGAATACAATTGGAATACAACTCCGCTCAAGGATAGAGTAATCCCGGGTTGGGAGATACCTGAATATGCCAGTGAGGATTATAAAAACGGTGTTCTTAAAATCGGAGCTCCGGCTGAGCTTATTGGGTCGACGGATTGGCACGATGTGATAATCCGGTTCAATGAAGCTAACCTTGAGATGTTTGTGGACGGAGTGATGGTAGATGAAGAATGGCCGCACGGTGGATTGGAGTCATTCAAACCTCCATTTCTTATCGGCGCGGGATATATTGATGACGAATTACAGAGTGGGTTCAATGGCCAGATAGAGCGGATTGCGATATGGGATCAGGCATTGACCAATGAGGAAATAACTGAACTCTGTGGTGGCAAAGATGAGACCGCTCGCAGAGAAATCGAGATGTTCGGTAAGAAGCATGAATCCATACAATTCTGGAAACCCCTTGGATATAATGCCTTTGCAGGTGACTGCATGCCTTTCTATCACGATGGCGTGTTCCATCTTTTCTACCTCTTCGATAGACGCCACCATGCGAGCAAATGGGGACTGGGAGCACATCAATACGCGCATGTCACCAGCAGCGATCTCATCCACTGGGAGCACCAACCGATGGCTCTGCCGCTCATCAGGCAGTGGGAATGCTCAATGGGCACCGGAGATATTATCTGGCACGACGGTGTCTATACTATCTTCTACACCGATTGCGGTGGCAGGTGCGAGTTTTCGGACAAACCTCAGACCGGTGACCAGATACTCACAGCAACCAGCAAGGATGGAATCCATTTTACCAAAGACCTTAAGCCGATTATGCCTGGAGGGGACTGCAAGGTATCCCGTGATCCTGTAACGGGAGAGTTTCACTTGATCAGATATGGAACCAATTTGCTGATCTCGGATGATCTTGTCAACTGGACAGAGCAGCCCGGAGAAGTTGTTGAGATCAAGGAAAACACTTCTGCAGAATGTCCTAATCAGTTCGAATGGAATGGCTGGTTCTATTTCCTACTTGGACGGACTGCTCTATGGAAATCGCGAAGTTCTAAAGGCCCGTGGGAGGAGATCGATCCTGTTGTCTATGACGGGATGCTGGTCCCAAAGGTTGCATCATTCAATGACAATCGCAGGATACTGGCAGGATCACTGTGTATTGCTGGCTGGGGTGGAAGCCTTGTGCTGCGTGAATTGATCCAGATGTCTGATGGTTCCCTCTGTATGAAATGGCTCGAAGAACTGACACCGACTACTGGTGTAAAGATAACACCTCTATTCGAGAGCGTGCGTTCTGATGCCACTGGTGATTCGACAATGGTGTCACTTACATCGACAAAAGAAACCGCGATTGCAACCCTCACAGGCATTCCCCAGGACTGTATGATCACGATGGAGATACTTCCCAGGGTTGGTGTAAATAAATATGGTGTATGCATGCGTGGAAGTGGGAATTATGAGGACGGTGCTGAGCTGCGCTTTGAACCAATCGAATCCAAAGCGCAGTGGGGCAGACCATCATCCGGGGAATTGGCTGAGATCGCTGGAAGGGAAATGGCTGTCGGAGAGAACTACAGAGCGGGTATTTATGAGGACTTGAACCGACCTATCACCTTGAGGATAATAGTCAAAGGCAGCATAATCGATACTGAAATCAACGGCAGACAGACATTGATATCACGCTGGAATCCAGTTCCAAACGGGGATAAATTGTTCCTGTTCTGTGAGAACGGCAGCGTGGAGTTCAAGAACATTGAAATACATACTCTATGTGATGAATAGTAGCATAAGGAGTTCGGTGATATGTTAAAAACAGGCATTCTGATCGCTATCTGCTTCTTGTTATTCACGCTTACTGGAAAAGTCCAGGCTGTGGATTACTATGTTTCTCCACTGGGCAACGACGCTAACTCAGGTCTTGGTGTAAAACCCAACCAGGCATTCAAGACTATACAAGCTGCTGTTAATAGACTTGAAGCAGGTGATCAGTGCCTGGTGCTTGGCGGGATATACAGGGAGACAGTCGTCTTTCCCAAGAACGGCACACCCGGTAGACCAATTACTTTGGTAACGTTCAAAAGCCAGAAAGTAGTGGTGTCAGGATGCAATCCTATATCCGGCTGGACAAAATTTAAAGGCTCGATATGGAAAGCGAATATGCCGTGGACCCTTGGTACAGGACGCAACCAGGTTTTTACCGGCGACAAGGTGATGGTCGAAGCCAGGTATCCTAACGTACCTGATCCCGGGCTTGGGATGTATGTTGGGGGACTGAGCCCTCTGTGGCCGACATTCGGGGAGTTTTCGATCCCGGACGGCGTAACTGCCCCGGGAAGGATTACAAGTAAACTGCTGGATGGATTTCCGGAAAACTACTGGAAAGGTGCCTTGTATTATGGGGTCCATTATGAAGGCTGGGCTGGACAGACAGGAGTCATAGAGACTTCAAAACCCGGAGAGATCACAGTCGGTGACCGGACACAGGGCTGGTGGTTTGGTTCGGCTTACGGAGGTGGATACAGACCCGAAGAAGGCAGAGGGATGATTGTTGGGCATATGAACGCCCTCGATAAACCTGTTGAATGGCACTGGCAGGACAACACCCTCTACTGCATTCCACCAACTGGAACAAAACCGGTAAATATCGAAGCCAAACACCGGCAATTGGCGTTTGATCTGAGTGGACGGGAGTATATCAATATTGAAGGCATAACAGTCAAAGCAGGTTCAATGCGTCTGCTGGATTCGTCCAACTGTGTTGTTAAGAACTGCAACCTGTCATATATATCCCAATTTATCCGTATGTATGAGATGGGGCAAGTGGAACATGGTAGGGATACCATCAAGTCTGGCGAGACCGGCATATATGTCGGAGGGCACGATAACTCATTCCTCAACTGCAGTATCCGTTTCAGCGCGGGAGCTGGATTCTATCTCCGTGGTTATCACCATACTATCCACAACTGCTTGATTGATGAGGTCGATTATACAAGCCACTATCTGAATGCTATCACTGATGCTGTTTCTGACTATCCGGACTATGAGAATATGCTGGTCGGCGGGCATGTTATCACATACAACACTATGCGCAATGCAGGGCGGCATTTCTTCAACTTTTATGGTAACGGAACCAGCCTGAGTTCGCGGGACCGCGGGCCTTTGGACTATATGGCGACACTTTTTGTCGGAAACCATCTCTATAATGGAATGCTGGAAACCAAGGACGCTGGGTTTATTACAGGGTATTACTCCAGCGGCGGTACACTGGACGGGCTAAACTCAAAGGTTGCATATAACGTTATGCACGATACCTATGACATATTCGGGATGCGAATAAAGGTGCTAGGGATTGTTTACCTGGATGCAGGCACATGTGATGTTGATCTGTATAACAATTTACTCTGGGCTGCTCCGGGTTCGCATCAGCTTGGGCTCTGGTATAACACGATGTGTGTGGATGTCCACGAGCACGACAACTTCTTCCATCCGGAGTTCAAAAGAACTTCCGCTGAACTGAAACCGGCTGACTTCCCTAATGGCAAACCATTCAGATTCGGGCACGACTTCGCAAATCCTCCTCCCCTGCCCTCCTGGCCTCAGATTGTTCGAACGGATATACCGGCGGCAAAACAGATTGGGGAGATTAAGAGTGGGGATTCCTTCAACCTGGGGGATATCGATTCCACTACAGGCTGGCAATCAATGATAATGAGCTTTGCCAGTGACAATAAGGATATCAACACAGACAAAACTCTGCGCGCAACCCCCAGGCATCATGCTGCAACTGACCCGCTGGTGATGGAATCTGAGTTCAACGACGGCCTGCACCCGAAGATCAGGTCCCAGTGGTCATTTATATACAATACGCCTGATGGCTCATGGGTCCGGTTCAACAAAGTGCCGCTGGGTGAGGGATACAAACGATTTAGAGTTATCTATGGCAACAGTCAGACGTCACCGAGGTACGTGGAAGTCCATCTGGACAATGTAGATGGTCCATTAGTCGGGCATGTTGATCTTCCTCAGACAGACAAACCAAGGCCAGGTAATATTCAGATATACCAGATGGCAACCGGAGAGATATCTGCCGATGCAAAAGGCACACACGATATCTATCTGGTATTCCGCTCTGAGGATGGCAAACTGGTTGGGGAGTTTGAATACTTCAGGTTCGAACAATACCGCGGTCTGATTCCGTTGCAGAAAAATGAAGTTAAGCTGGAACTGCGTTTGGGATCGAAAGACGGGGAGAAGATAGGTGAGTTCTATCCTCGAAGCACAGGTGGAAAATCCATCTTTAAACAGTTCGTGGCAAACATTGAGCCAGTTAAGAGTAAGCAGCCTCTGTATTTGGTTGTCCGATCGGAAGCTGCAGGAACTTTTGGGACGATAAATTCGATGCGTTGTGAGAAGGCAAAGCAGCCTATCGACTGGACAGGTGTTGGCGTTCCACCTCTCAAAAAGAACGGTAAATATGTGTTTCCTGCACCGACCAACCGCCCGATTGCAAAACCCAACGACAAGTATAAGAATTCCACTGGATCTACAAGACCTAAGGGTATTGCTGCTGCGAACTGGCTGGATAAAGCTCCGGTAATTGACGGTAAGCTGAACGATTGGACAAAAGCTGGGCATGTCCTGAAAATGACTGAGACCTACGATGGCAGTGCAAGCAAAGCCCCGGCAAGTGAGGCGTGGGTTGGTTATGACTATGAGGCGCTTTATATTGCGGTAAAGAACCCGGTAAAGGATGTTAAAACGCTGAGTTTCACAGACCATAAATGGGGTGTGACTGATGCGATGGAGGTTGCGATCCAGGATACTTCTGCTGCAAAACCAGGTCCAATCATGAATATGTATGGCTGGCCTGATGGACATTTTGAGAGCACAGACCAGACAGGAGCGCCGGAGGATGTGGTAGCCAGGCTTGGTAAGGCTGTGACCTATAAGGCGGCTATCGGAGAGTCTGAATGGACATGTGAGTGGAGGATACCATTTACAGCGTGCGGATTCTCTCCGAAGACGGCCTCATCTGTACTTTTCAACCTGGCTGTGCGAAAGATCGGACAGAACGAAGACTGGGTTATTTGGAGAGGCACCGGCGGGGCTACTTATATGGTAGAAAATGCAGGTATATTGATATTCCCGAAGGAGTTCCTGAAGACAGCTAGTATTCCTAAAAATGGCCTGCAGGTCTGGCTGGATGCATCAGATTCAGAGAGTGTGCAGATAGATTCAGACGGGTTGGTGCCGGTATGGAGAGACAGGAGTGGAAATGCAAGAGATGCCTGGCAGGACCAGGCAGAAAACCGGCCTGCGTATTTGATAAATGGTTTGAACAACAGACCTGCATTGGGATTCACTGAGGACCGGTTGACCAGACTCGACATGGCAGATTTGTCATCCGAAAAGATATCAGGGGCTGTTATTACGGTGTTCAGCAATCCGAAACCAGGCCTGGAGGTCAACCACGATCCACGGATATTTACGTCCAGCGATGGGAAGGATTACGATTATCTAACCGGGATATGTGCTGGTGTCACAGGAATGGAAACCGGCGGACCCAGGATGCAGGTCTTTCCATTCTCCCAAATCTGGGCCAAAGCAGTCCATATAGGCTGTTTCTCCCCAACTTACCAGACATTCTTCACCGGAAGTATCTCTGAGATACTGGTGTATAACCGGGTTTTGACTAATAAAGAGATGGAACAGATCCGGGCGTATTTGATGTTGAAGTGGGATTTAGAGTGAGTGTGGGAATGACATCATGAATTATGAGTTATGAATTATGAAAGGGAAGGGAAATCTAGATTAGTGTGGAGGGTGCTTTTGGGCATCTACATCTCGATAGGTGCGCTGCTGTGTGCAAGGAACCTGGCTCTAGGTTCGCTGCACGACAAAACAGTCGCGCTTGGATATTTCGGGTGCGTCCTAACTACACTGTGTGCATGGTTTTTTTTGAAGCGCTTCAAACTGCTGGGAGTAGAACTTAAGAAACCCAGGCGGGTGTATATTCTGGTCGGGTCTCTTATGGCTGCCTGGGTTGAAACTTTAATCTGGGCGATAGAGAAGATGCTGCATGCAAAAGGCGTTGCCGCCAGCCCCAATCTATTGATTGACCTGCTGGTAACGATGCCCTGGTATATCGGAATGGTGGCTGTGCTCTATTCTTCCCAAAAGCAGTGCAGATTCAATTGGTGGAAGCTTGCACTGCTGGGAGGATTATACGAACTGGGAGCGGACGGAATAGTCGGAGGAATGATCTTCTCAGGCAAACTCAGCCTGCTGCAATTCCCATTGCTTGCTTTGGCTTTCCCGATGTTCGTAGGGGTCTATTCTTGCATGATGTTACCCGCAAGCTGGCTGGTATTCGGAGAAGGCGGAACCCCCGAAGTAAACGAGCCTCGGAAACGAGTCAAACTTGCATTAAAACCGCTGCTGGCGTTGGTTGTTTATGCGGTTGTTATGTTTGCATTCCTAATGCTTGCAGGTATTGGCAAGCATAAGTAACGGTAAACTACCTCAGATTACTACTTCATACTCTCAGGCTTCACAATGCAGACAGGCATATCTACTTGCTGACCGGTTTCATAGAAGGGTTTGCTGGTGCTGAGTATTTTTAGTTGATCTCCGGATAAATATTCCAGTACTGGATCTCTGTGCATGCGGTGAAATATTGTCATCAACTTGGGGTAACTTCTTATAACCCTCCCCCAGTCACGCTTATTACTCCTATTCCAGAATATATGTATTTCTCCCTTTTCATCACGGAATGATTCGAGTTTCTCCGATTGTTTGTCATTTTCAAGATATCCCAATATGCCGGTGTCCAGTCTGACAGCCAAAGACTCGTTGAACTCATCCAAGAGCTCAAGATTTGGCAAATATACTAGTAACTTCAAGCTGCATGGATAGAATATGAAAGCTGCGAGTGAACCGGCATATTTATTCAGAGTCGATGTGATAGCATCACAAGCAATGCGGCGGATGTCAGTATTCTCAAAGAGACTCTGCTTGCCGGAAACGAATTTTCCTACATAATGATACCCAGCACCATCAGTCCAACCTTTGCAATCTGAATGATCGTAATACTGTTCTGCAAGGTCATTTTCACCAATGCTGCGAAGAATATGGCGTCTGGTTCTGTAATGGCGTATCATCATTGCGATATCGATTGCAGTCTTGTGATCAAACTCGTTTGTGTCACTTGCTAACTTACAAAGTAGTGATGCAACTTTCCATCCGTAACCTTCATTTGCAGCTCTGCTTATCTCATTGATGAGGCAGCGGTATACATCATGGGAACTATGAAAAGCTGCTTTTAGTAGATACTTATAACCGTGGATACGTCTGAACGGGCTTGACTCTGATTTCATTTTATCCACAATGATTGGGATTTCACGATCCAGACAATCAATCATACCAAATGCCGTTAGAACACGAAGCGGTTCGCTTAATGAGTTCCCCATACACATTACCTTGGTTGTGTCTTTAGCCACATCAAGAGCTTCAGATAAAGCTTTATACTTGATGGTATCATCCGATGTTATCTCTGCAATGAGAGATAGTATATGAGTCCTGGACAAGGCATAGGTAGTATCTGGTACCATTTCAAGAGCTTTTTTAGGATTATGAAACGCGATACTAGATATCCGGGTTCCTCTATTACCATTAGCCAGCCATATCGACCGAAGTAATTCCAGTGCGCATTCGACTTCCGGTAAAGACTTGATTTCTGAATATATTTTCCGCATGAACCAAGCTACTCTGCGTCCAGAGATAATCTGGTTAACACCGTACGTAGTTGCATGTTTAATGTCACACCAAAATGTGCCACGCAGAATCATATTGTCCATCAGACTTTCCTGATTGGTGATTATGAGCCTTGCCCAATGCAGCAAAGCAGGTATTGAACTCTGATCACAAAGGTTACACCAATAGACAAATAAGTTATAAACGCCTCCCCGTTTTAGATTGCTCCTTATTGGGTTCCCATAAACACCAGATGCTCCGCACATCCATTCACTTGCTTTTACCGGATAATTCGAGTCTGAGAGCAGCACTTTCCATACGGCTTCTATATAATCATCAATAGCAACACGTTCGGATTTAGGCCATGTTCGGTAGTCTGCCAGGAGACACTTGAACAACATTCCCTCAGGTTTCACCGGCCAGCCTTTACAGAGCATTAGTTCGAATATTCTCGGGAGGAAGTGCTTGAAATCTTCAATGCAACCATTTGGAACAAGGATGTCACGGGCAAAATCAGCAAGATCGGCCTGAGACAACTCTCTCAAAGGAGTATTTCCAACGCTTATGCCATAATCGCTCTGAGGAACATAGCTGGAAAAGGTATCATAGAGGGTTTCTATAGCATTGGCGAGGGCATTTTCGTCTTCTGGATTCCTATTTCCATGAATAATGCTACTATTTGTAACAGGCAACTCGCGGATGAAGTCGGATGGAACAAATACCCTCAAGTTGGTGTAGTCTGCTTCAGGTTCTCCGCAGAATTTTGCGATTACATTCCTCGCCTTCCGTAGAAGAATCGCTGCAGGCTCATATTGGTGCTCCTCAATGAGTGTATCGAAACTCTCTACTGTGTATTTATCTGCAATTTCGCTAGTGATCTCCAGCATCTGCTTTTCACGGCCTTGCCAATGTATGTTGGTCAAAGTCTTTCCAGCTAGTAGAGCATCGGAATTCAACAGGAACAATCCAGCGAAATGCGTGATCCTGGTCAGTTCGCATGATCTTCGAAAACCACACAACTCCATTGAAAAATCCGAAACAGATTCAAACACCTGAGCACTGGCACATAACCACTGGTCTATGCGTTCAATGTTGACTGGTTGTGATAGCAGATACTTCCATCCGGTCAGCATGAAGTTGTTGACGGATTCCTGGGCTTTCTTTTCCCAGGGGAGCCATTCAATCTGGCTTATGGCTTTCAGCACTATTTCAGGTCTAGTAGGATATTCTCCGGTAATTAGTAGTTCTAGAACACGGGGGATGTAGGGTTTGAGTTTTATTGGATCTAGCTTTTCGGGGTCGGTGAAACCTAGTGATTCCAGATCAGGTGTGGTTAGACTGTGGAGGTTTCGGCAGTGTCTTGGAGTCAGTTTTCGGAACGCGTAGTAGAGGTGTTTTGTGGATACTCTCAGCAGTTCATATTCTTTATTCAAATCAGGTCGAGATACGTGTTCCGACAGGGTTCAAGCGTATAAAGCAGCATCCCCGTTCCGTGTATCTCGCGGTATTTCTACAGGATTATACCATATATTTGGGTTTGTTGGGATGTCAATCCATTGCCAGTCTTCTGTGTATTCCATTCGCACTTCGACAAGCTCAGCACGAACGGAATACACAGGATGCCAGTTTATACCAACCCGATATTTCCGGAACGCTCCATCATCCCATTCTCCTTTCAAACTTCATAATACATGATTTCAAATACGCTCTTCGCAGTTACCTGGTGCATCGGCATCGGCGCTTCGGGGATCTAGGTATGACAGTAACATATCGGTTTGTGCTCCCCCTCCGCTCTGATACCGATGCATATCAACCGAGGATTGTGCCAGCTCGTACCTACCCAATATTTCCGGAACGCTCCATCATCCCCCTTCCCCTTTCATACTTCATAATTCATAATTTCCCTTCCTGAAGTCTTCCCTCCTAAAGTCTGAAGCCTGTCCCTTCGAAACGATTTTGGGGTCTATGTTATAATGATATTAAGGTAAAAAATGCATGCAATTTGTTGATAGAGTAGAAATCACTATCTGCGCTGGCGCAGGTGGGGACGGTTTGGTGGCTTTTCGCAAGGAGAAGTTTATTCCTCGCGGGGGTCCGGCAGGCGGTGATGGCGGTCGTGGTGGGAGCATTATATTTATGGCGGATCCACAGGTTAATACCCTGGTTGATCTCAGATATAAGAAAAACTACCACGCAGATAACGGCGCAAATGGCGGTCCTAATGACCGGCATGGCAAAAATGGCGAGGACCTGATTATCAAGGTTCCCGTGGGTACTCTGGTGTACGAAGCAGGGAGTAATAAGTTAATTGCTGACCTTGTAGAGAGCAACCATGAGTATATGATAGCCAAGGGCGGTTCCGGTGGACGTGGAAATGCGAAGTTTGCTACGGCAACTCAACAGACCCCGCGTTTTGCAGAAAAAGGGATGCCTACTGACCCTGTAAACCTGCTCCTGGAACTGAAGATGCTGGCAGATGTGGGACTGGTTGGATTCCCGAACGTGGGTAAATCTACACTGATATCCCGTATCTCTGCGGCCAGGCCTAAAGTGGCGGATTATCCGTTTACCACGCTCGTGCCTAACCTGGGAGTTGTCCGGCTGGAGGACTTCCGGTCTTATGTCGTGGCTGATATGCCTGGACTTATTGAAGGCGCCCACGATGGCCTGGGGCTTGGACATCAGTTCCTGAGACACATTGAACGGACCAGGCTTATAGTGCACATCCTGGATGTTTCCGGATTTACAGAGCGCGACCCTATGGAAGACTTCGATGTCATCAATAACGAATTACTGGCATTTGGAGACAAACTGGCTCTGCTGCCTCAAATAATAGTCCTCAATAAGATCGATGTTGAGGGCGCTAGAGAGACTGCAGAAAAAGTAAAGGAAATGCTCGAAGGACGCGGTCTTGAAGTCCACACGATTTCGGCAGTAACCGGAGAAGGTATCCGGGACCTGACATATTTGATGGGCCGCAAGCTGGATGAAATCCCCAAGGTAACTCCGGTGATTACACATCAAGTTGTGAAGTTCACATCCGACCGTGAAAAGAGCGATGTATGGACTGTAACTAACGATTATCCTAACGAGTTCACCGTTACAGGAAGGTCAGTTGAACTACTCGTCAGGCGGACGGACCTGAACAACGAATACGCACTTCGCAGGTTGCACGGACAGTTGGAAAAAATCGGCGTTATCGAACGCCTGCGCGCACTGGGAGCCGTTGAGGGGGACACTGTCAGTATAGGCGACTTTGTCTTCGATTTCACAGATGAAGCTTATTAACCAGTCTCCCAAACGAATAACGGTAAAAGTCGGGACCAGCAGCCTGGTTTCCGATTCCGGTGCATTGGATGTGGGACGTATACGTTCCCTGGCAAATCAGCTCTCTACTCTCAGCAAGCAGGGGAAAGAGCTTGTTCTGGTATCCTCAGGGGCTATAAGAGCCGGTATGGAGAGACTCGGTCTGAATGAAAGACCCAGGAGCATTGCGATGCTGCAGGCAGCTTGTGCTGTTGGGCAGGGTGAATTGATGCGGGTCTACACAGAGATCTTCTCTGAACTAGGCCTGACTGCAGCTCAGATACTTCTAACTCGGGATGATTTCCGCAACAGAGTAAGATACCTCAATGGCCGCAAAACTATGCTGGCACTATTGAAACTTGGCTGTATACCGATAGTCAATGAAAACGACACCGTTGCAGTAGATGAGATAAAGTTTGGCGAAAACGATACGCTGGCTGCTCTGGTGGCTGGATGTGTGGATGCTGATTTACTTGTGAACCTGTCCGACGTTGACGGGCTTTACAGCGGTGACCCCCACAAAGATGCGAGTTGTGTCTTGATTGAGGAAGTGAATGAGATTACTCCTCAGATCGAGGAACTGGCCGGTGGGGCTGGTGACTGCGGCAGCGGTGGAATGCGGAGCAAGATCGAAGCTGCAAAGATAGCTGTTGGCCTATCTTTAAGCTTCAACAAT
>Ga0118677_10001212_pt1 | contig 55414 bp, 51 predicted proteins | sample AliMusrvi5mmetaG_FD_86154 | JGI IMG/M metagenome (GOLD analysis project Ga0118677, IMG submission 86154)
CCCCGAAGCCCAAGGTGACCTCCGCCCGCCGAATGCAACAATCGTCTATGTCACCAAGGTGAGGCAGGCGTTCAATCTCAAATCTCAGATCTCAAATTTCAAATCCCGCCCGATTCCGGTCATCATCGGCGGGGTGGAAGCATCGTTGCGTCGTTTCCCTTACTACGACTATTGGACCGACAGCATCAAACGCTCCATCCTTTTTGACTCCAAAGCCGACCTGCTGGTCTATGGAATGGGCGAGCGCGCCATCGCCGAAATCGCCGCCCGTCTGGATCGAGGCGAAGGCCTCTCCGGCATTACGGGCACTGCGGAGATCAGGAAAGTTGAGAGTGGCGAGTCGAGAGTGGCGAGTCAAGATGCCCACCATGGCCGCCGTAGTCCCGCGCTGCGGGACGAAGGAGGCTGTCCACTGCCAACTGCCCACTGTCTTCTCCCCTCTTTCGAAACCGTCTCTCCCCCAACCCCGGAGGGCAAGATCGCCTTTAACGCCATGACCCGGACTGTGCTCCTTAACGCCGCCACCAGTGAACCGCAAACACTGACACAGGCGCAGGGTGACCGGCAGATCGTGGTCTATCCCCCCGCCGCCCCTCTTGATACTGCCGAACTCGACCGGCTCTATGCCCTGCCCTTTACCCGGAAGCCGCATCCTTCTTATACCGGCAAACGCATTGCGGCTTACGACATGATCAAGGATTCCGTGACCACCCATCGTGGATGTTATGGTTCCTGCGCCTTCTGCGCGATTGCCGCGCACCAGGGCAAAACCATTCATTCCCGCAGCCAGGAGGGCATTCTCGCCGAGATCCGGCATCTGGCTTCGTCGCCCGATTTTCACGGCACGGTCAGTGATCTGGGCGGGCCTACCGCGAATATGTATGGCACGTCCTGCCGACGGCATGGAGCCAACTGCAAGCGGCCGAGTTGTCTGGCACCGGATCTCTGTCCCCACCTCATTACCGATGCCACGCCTCAACTGGAACTGTTGCGGTCCGCCCGCACGATTCCCGGTGTTAACCACGTCTTCATCACCAGCGGCATCCGCTTCGATCTCGCCCTGGCCCAGGACCCGCGCGGCTACATTGAGGAACTGGCCCGCCATCATGTCTGTGGACGATTGAAAATCGCGCCTGAGCACATTAGCGCCAATGTCCTGCGGCTGATGCGCAAGCCCGGGGTCCAAGCCTACCGGGAATTCGTCAAACGGTTCAAGGCGGCGGACCGGTCCGCCGGCAAGGCCCAGCAGGTGATTGAATATTTTGTCAGCGGCCATCCCGGCTGCACCCTGGCGGATATGATTGAGCTGGCGCTCTATTTGAAGAAGGAAAATATCCGCGCCGAGCAGGTACAGGATTTCTATCCGGCCCCCCTCACAGTGGCCGCCGCCGCTTTCTACACCGGCCATGACCCCATGACGGGAGAAGCCGTCTATGTGGCGCGGACCGATAACGACAAAGCCCTGCAGCGCGCCCTGCTCCTCTGCCACGACCCGAAGTTCCACCGCAAAGCCCGCGAAGCCCTGATGCTGGCCGGCCGGGAAGATTTGATTAAAGTGTTGGGCTGCTAATCTGTTATTGGCGGCGGCTCATTCAACGGCGGAATCGTTCTGTATCGGTTGCTCATGGTCCTGTGTATCACTCATCGGTCCAAACCTCTGGCGCCGCTGGGATAAGCCTGTCATCAAGGCCGCCGCCGAGGAATTACATGCCGCCGGGAAACTCCTGCATATCCATTTTCACGGCAAAAGCCACGTGGTCCTGGAAGACCTGGCCGACTGCGGGGCGGATTGCATCTGCCCCTTTGAACGTGCGCCGGGCGGCGATATCACCGATCTGGGCGAAGTCCGGCGTATTCTCGGGAACAAGGTAACTATGAACGGAAACGTTCATACGGTTGAAACCCTGATCCGTGGCACCCCCGCCGACGTCGAGCGCGAAGTTCAAGAGATTTTCCAGCAATGGGGCCCCGACAAGCGTCGGCTGATTCTCGGCACCGGCGATCAGGTTGGCCGTGAAACCCCCGACGAAAACATTGCCGCCATGATCAGCACTGGCCGACGTCTCGGGAAATGCTGAACGCCCTTAACTCCACCTCTCGAAGCCGCACCCCGTTTTTTTCGTTTTTTGTCATCTGAAACGTTTCAGATTGCAAAATTGAAGATTCGGGCAGGCGAGAAATCTGGATCAAACTACAGGAGACGGGTTCCCCTGTTTCAAATAGATGGTCTGGGTTGGGAATGCAAAACGGATGCCTTCAGCATCAAAGCGACGTTTCAGTTCCAGATTGAGTAACTGAAAATTATCAAGATAGTCCTTGTAGTCAGTCGAATTCCACCAGTGCACCACCTGGATATTGAGTGAGGAACTTTCAAATTTATCGAAACAAACAATCAGGTCAGCCGTTTTAGGATGGGGTCGGTATATCTCCTCAATGATTTTAATCGCCCGCTGGATCCCCTCTGCCGGCGTATCATACGTCAGCCCGATATTCATGGCCGTCTTGATGGTGGGCCGTTTGCTCACATTGGTCAGGCTGGCGTTCGCCATGGTCCGGTTCGGGATGACCACCAGATGCCCCTCCTGATTCCGGACGCGTGTGCTTCTCAACCCGATGCCCTCAACAGTCCCGTCGACCTTGTCGAATTGGATGTAATCCCCGATGCGAAAGGGTTTATCGACAAACAATGCCACCGCCCCGAAAAGATTCGAAAGCGTGTCCTGCGCGGCCAACCCCACGGCTAAACCACCAATGGAGAGCGACGCCAGAAGTCCAGTCACGTTCATTCCGAGATTTTGCGAAGTGACCAGAACGGCAACAATCAACACAAAGCCCTTGGCCGTTTTCCGGATAACCGGCAGAAGGTGCATATCGAGAACGGCTTCCCCGGAGGCATGAATGCGTTTATGCCAAACCTGCATCCCCAGATCCACAAGCTTAAAGATCAGATAGGTAATCGTGCCGGCGACGACCACTTTAAGACCGTCGGAAATATAGGTTTTCGCCCATTCCGGCCAGACAAAAATGCGCAGTCCCACATGCAGAAAAACAACCAGCACAATGACTTTCACCGGGCCATGCGAAAGGTCCAGCATGAGGTCATCGATCCTGGTCGCCGTTTTCCCCGCAAGTTTACGCATTTTATATTGGATCAAAAAGCTGACCAGTTTGGCAGCATAGATGGCCAACCCGATAAAAACGATGGTCGCCAGATATTCCCACACCGGATTATCCAGGAAATTCCCCTGAAGCCGCTCAATCCGGTTGAGCCCGAAGGTAAGCCAGACATTGGAGGCATTGATACTGGTAACAGAGGCCATATTAGTGGCATCGCCCCCTGCCCACACACTCATCGGTGCCAGCCCCAGAAACAAAAAAAACATTTTTACCGCTCTCATCATCAGCATCTTCATGACAACACTCTCCTTATGCCCGTCATCCTATCACATCAGCTTTGTTCTTTTCCAAGATCATTGGCACATGATACAAAGAAACAACATGATCACTCAACTTGATATCGCGAGAAAACTGGGTATCTCAAGGCAACTCGTTACCTTTGCCCTCGCCGGATATCCCCAGGTTTCCCCGGAATCGCGCAAACTCATCCTCGCCACCGCCCTCAAGATGGGCTACCGCCCCAACCCCCATGCCCGGGCGTTGAAAGAGGGGAAGACCGGGATTGTGGCGCTTTGGATTCCCGATCAGATTTCCACCCATTATGACCATGTTACCCGCGAAATGACACACCTCCTCAAGCAGGCCCAGGTTGAGCTGATTGTCAGTGAAGTGGGGGCGTCTTCCGCCGGACAAGTCCTGTCCCACGTCCCGGCGGACGGGATCTTTGTCGTGGATGCCCCTGCGCAGGTGCTTAACTACCTCCATGCCAAATCCCCTTCCAATATTCCGATTATCAGCATGGGCGCCAACTGCTGTCCCGAAACCGATTTTGTCAAGGTGGACCTGTTCAGTGGCGCCGTTGAGGCGACCCGGCATCTTATCCAGGCCGGCTGCCGCAGAATCGCCCACATGACTTTCGTGCGCCAGGGAACCGATGAACAGGAACGCCGCACCGGATATCTGAAAACCATGAAGCAAGCCGGACTCAAGCCGGAGTTGATCTATTACCCTTTGTCCGTTCATCAGCGCCCCATTGTGCGGAAATTGATTCAAGATTATGTCGCCAAACACGGCTGCCCGGAAGCGATCTTCTGTCACTCTGATGATGTGGCGATCGGCGTTTATCGCGGTCTGTGCGACATCGGCCGGCACATTCCATCCGACGTCGCCCTGATGGGGTGCGATGGAATTCAGGATACCGAGTACCTGGAAAGCCCGCTCACCACCCTGATCCAACCGGTTCAGGAAATGTGCACGGCGGCCTGGCAGTTTTTCAAAGACCGTCAGAATGACCCCAAACGCCCCCCCCAGCACGTCATCCTGAAGCCCCGCTTGATCATCCGGGAATCTACGCAAAGGCAGAAATAAGCCTCCCAAATAAAATATTAAAAAATCCGTGCAATCAACATTATCACGTGATAATAAGAGTTTTTCATGTTTTGAGCGAAATGTCGTTGCGTAATCAGCGAAGCACCATGAACCCTAAACAATTGATTCAAGCGCCTCTTGATCCGGAATTCCTGCCCGCCGTTGTGTTTAATCGCAACTATATCAAGGCCGCCCGTGAATCCGGCAAAGCCGTCCCCCTCGTCCTTGGCCTGGAGCGGGAAAACGGCTATCTCTCCCGCTTTACCACAATCGTAAGACCCGACGCCGGGGCCGACTCTTTGCGTTACGTGGAACGGGTGGTTAAATTCCTGCTCTGGGCCCGTGGCGGCTGGAAAATCCATTTCGGCGGCCCCAAAGCCATCGGCGAATATATCCAGCAATGCTACTCCCCCACCGGAGCCCGGTCCTTTGATGTTCAACTCATGGGCAGAGTCTACGAAAAGACCTTTGAAGTCGTACTGACCCATGCCGAAGACGTACCTGCCGCCCGCGAAATGAGCACCACCATGGGGGGCCACCTGGATGGATGCCGCATCGGGTTCGATCTGGGAGCGAGTGATTATAAAATATCGGCGGTAATGAACGGGGAAGCCATTTATACGGATGAGTTCCCCTGGGACCCGAAAAACCAGCCGGACCCGGATTATCATTACAACCACATCAATGAAGGGTTCAAAAAAGCGGCCGCCAAACTTCCCCGCCTCGATGCCATCGGAGGTAGTTCGGCCGGCGTCATTGTCAATAATCGCATCATGGTGGCCTCGCTCTTCCGCGCTGTTCCGGCGGAGCATTTTGACCGGGCCAAAAACATCTTCCTGCGACTCCGCGATGCCTGGAAAGTCCCCTTGGAAGTGGCTAATGACGGGGATGTCACAGCCCTCGCCGGTGCCATGTCGCTCAATACAAAGGCCATGCTTGGCGTGGCCATGGGATCCAGCGAAGCCGGCGGTTATATGAATCCCGCCGGAGGGATGACCGGCTGGCTTTCGGAACTGGCCTTTACGCCCGTGGATTTCAATCCGGCAGCCCCTGCAGATGAATGGTCTGGAGATAACGGCGTCGGGGCCCTGTATTTCTCACAACAGGCCGTAAACAAATTACTTCCCGCCGCCGGCATCGAGGCGCCCGCTGATATGGGGCTTCCTGAACGCTTGAAAATGGTCCAGGAACTGATGACCAAGGGGGACTCGCGTGCCGCCAAAATCTATGAAACGATCGGCGTCTATCTCGGCTATACCCTGCCCCATTATGCCGACTTCTACGAATACACCAACATTCTGATTCTGGGCCGTGTCACCACCGGTGCGGGGGGCGACATCATTCTCGCCAAAGCACGAGAGGTTTTAAACCTGGAATTCCCCGATACCGCCAGACACATTCAAATATCGGTGCCTGACGAAAAAAGCCGCCGGATTGGACAGGCAGTTGCGGCAGCCAGCCTCCCTATGATAAAAGGATAACCCATGAAATTACTCTGCCCTTCTGCAAAGCTGTTTATCCCCGACGAAAAACCCGAAGCCGAGGCCCTTAAGCGAATCACGCATCTGGGCATCGGAGCCCATCAGGACGACCTTGAATTCATGGCGTTTCACGGCATCCTGGAGTGTTATCACCGCCAGGACTTGTGGTTCGGGGGCGTTACCTGCACCAATGGCGGAGGGAGTTCCCGCATGGGCCCCTACGGTCATTTCACGGATGCCGACATGATGAACGTCCGCCAGGAAGAACAGAATATCGCCGCAACCGTCGGCCACTACGGCGTGATGATTCAGCTCAATGTTCCCAGCAGTGCCGTCAAAAGCCCCTCGGACCCACTGGTGAAGAATGACCTGAAGACCATTCTGACCGCCACCCGCCCCAAGGTCGTCTACACCCATAATCTGGCAGACAAACACGACACCCACATCGGGGTCGTCATCACAACCATTCAGGCGATCCGGGAGCTCCCTGCCGACCAGCGACCTGAAAGCGTGATTGGCTCCGAAATCTGGCGCGGGTTGGATTGGATGAATGATTCACAAAAGGTGGTCATGGATGTAAGTCGGCACGAAAATCTCGCCGCCGCCGTCAATGGGGTGTTTGATTCCCAAATCGCAGGCGGAAAACGTTATGATCTCGCCACCTTGGGCCGCCGCCAGGCCAATGCCACCTTTTTTGAATCCCATGCCACGGACAAGGCCACGCATGTAATCTTTGGCATGGATCTGACGCCCCTGGTCACTGACCCGACACTCGACATCGTCGAGTTCGTGGCGGGCCATATCAAGGCGTTTGAAAATGATGTCCGGAAAAAATTATCGGGCCGGTTGGGCAAGTAAAAGTGTCTTAAACATTAGGTAACAAACAAAAAAACAAAGGAAGAATAAAGAAATGAACGTTCCATTCTACGGTCATGTGCGCCAGTACAACAACATCAAGGCGGAAATCGACGCCAATATCAAGAAGGTCATTGAGAGCGGGGAGTATGTCCAGGGCCCCATGAACAAGCAGTTCGAGAAGGAATTTGCAGCGTTCAGCGGTACCAAGCACGCCATCGGTGTCGGCAACGGCACGGATGCCATCTGGCTGACCCTCATGGCCCTCGGCATCGGCAAAGGCGATGAAGTCATCACCAACGCCAACACCTTTTTCGCCACCGCGGAAGCCATCTGGATCGCCGGGGCCACGGCAGTGCTGATCGATTGCGACCCCAAAACCAAATGCATTGATCCCGCAAAAATCGAGGCGGCCATCACCCCCAAGACCAAGTGCATCATCCCCGTCCACCTGTACGGTCAATGCGCCGACATGCCGGCCATCAAGAAGATCGCTGACAAGCACAAGCTGGTCGTCATTGAAGACAATGCCCAGGCGATCGACGCCGCTGGCGACACCTTCAAGATCGGGGAGTTGAGCGATGCCGTCGCGACCAGCTTCATCATCCAGAAGAATCTCGGGACCTTTGGTGATAGCGGCGCCATCGTCACCAATAACGAGACGGTGAACACCAAGACCCGGCTGCTCCGCAGCCACGGCTCCCCCGCCCGTAACGTGCACAGCTTCGGGTTCAACAGCCGTCTGGACGACATTCATGCCGGTATCCTGAGCGCCAAGCTGAAACACATCCACGAGTGGAACAACAACCGCATCAAGTTGGCGGACCGGTATACCGCCGGCCTGGCTGGTTCCAAGGCGTTTGACCTGCCCTACCACAAGCCGGGTTACCGCCATGTGTGGCATCTGTACGTCATCGAGGTGAAGGATGCCAAGAAACGCGATGAGTTCGTCAATTGGCTGGTCAAAAACGGCGTGGATGCGAAAACGCACTACTCCATCGCCATTCACCAGCAAGCGGGTTACCCATGGGGTAAGGATGCGCGTATTGTCGGGTCCCTGGCCAATGCCGAGAAGAACGCGGCCACCTGCATCAGCCTGCCCATGTTCCCGGAATTGACCAACGAGGAAGTCGATTACGTCATCGCCAAGTGCAAGGAATGGGACAAAGCCAACGCTTAAGGGATTCAATATCTATGGCAAAACAATATACCGCAATGGTCGTTGGAACCGGGAAACGCGGCATGCATCATGCCGCGGCCTTTCAGGCCAATCCCCGTTTCAAGGTGACCGGTCTGTGCGATATTGACGCCTCCAAGCTGGACGCTGCCGCCGCCAAAATCGGTGGCGGCGTCAAAACCGGCACGGACGTCAACGCCCTGGCAAAAGAACTGAAGCCTGATGTCTTCTGTTTCTGCACGATGCCCAATCTGCGCATTCCCATGATCAAGGCCGCCATTGAAGGCGGCGCCAAATTGATCGCCTTTGAAAAGCCGGTCGCCCTGACCAGCAAGGAATTGCTGGTCATCCGCGACATGCTTGCCAAGGCCGGGGTGAAAGCCGTGGTCAGCCATCAACACCGCTACGGTGTTCATTACCGGAAGGTTAAAGAGATCATCGCCAGCGGTGCGCTGGGCCGGATCCACACGGTTTACGGTTCTGCCACGGGCTGGATGACTCACATGTTGTCACATCTCATCGATTATACCCGCTGGTATAATGATGAGGCGGATGCCACATGGGTCATGGGCCAGGCCGCAGGCCGCGGGAAACTGACCGACAACCATCCTTCACCCGACCACATCGCCGGATTCGTCCAGTATGCCAACGGCGTTCGCGGTATTTATGAATGTGGCGCCGGGGCTCCCGATCAGCCTGAGGTGGCCAAATGGTGGGGCAAATGCCGGATGGGCGCCCAGGGCACCGAAGGATTTGCCGAGGTGCTCACCAATGGCGGTTGGCGCGCGGTAACCAAGCGCGACGGTTACCAGAGCGGCGAAGGCGTCATGAACTATGACCTCGATATGCCGCCCTATATCCAGGATATGGCCGACTGGCTGGACGGAACCAAGCTGCATCCCTGCCGATTCGAGAGCGCGTTCAAAGGCGCCGAGATTATGCTGGCCATGCAGCAGTCCGCGATTTCAGGCGGACAGATCGCCCTCCCCCTGACGTCAGGGATGGATGAACAGGAAGGCTTGAAGAAAGCGCTGGCCGACCGTAAAGTTCTCGTCTCTTCCGAGGTGAATGCCAAGGAATTCAACGTCTGATAAATGGAAATCATTATTCAGCCTGATAGCGATGCGGCGGCTTTGATGGTCGCCCGCGTCATTGCCCGCGAGATCCGGCGCAAGCCGGATCTCGTCCTGGGCCTTGCCACCGGCCGTACAATGGAATCCGTCTACGGACATCTCACCCGAATGCACAGGGAACAAGGGCTCAGCTTTGCCAGTTGCCGGACCTTCAATCTGGATGAATACATCGGAATTCCGCCGGAACACCCGGGTTCCTACCGGCATTACATGAATCTGCATCTTTTTGATAAAATCGACATCAACCCGAAAAACACCTACCTCCCCAATGGCATGGCCCCGGATCTGGAAACCGAATGCCAGCATTATGAGCAGGCCATTGCCGAGCGGGGCGGAATTGATCTTCAACTTCTGGGAATCGGGAATGATGGCCACATCGGATTCAATGAACCGCTCTCATCCCTCCGCTCACGAACCCGGGAAAAGGCGTTAACCCTCTCCACCCTTCACGCCAATTCCGCCATGTTTGAGAACGATATCAACCAAGTTCCCCGGCGCGCGATTACCATGGGCGTGGGCTCTATTCTTGACTCAAAACGAGCCCTTATGCTGGTGACAGGAGAGAGCAAAGCCGCCATTCTGGCCAAAGCCACCGAAGGGCCCATCACCTCCATGGTGACCGGCTCCGCTCTCCAACTGCACCCCCGGTGTACGGTGATCACGGATGAGGCCGCCGCAACGGAACTGGAAGGCATTGACTACTATCGCTGGATTTTCGCCAACGAACCGGAATGGCAGAATTTCTGAGTAATGCAAAGCGACGACATCACGTCACCTCGCACACATTGACATCAATTTCAGCCAATGTTATGCGTGTTGTGCAGGAATTTTTCAAGTTGAGGGAGAGGATTGAGGTGAGGGGTTGTTAGAGTCGAACCCCTACTTTTTCAGGATATGATGTGAGGCCCAAGCCACGGCTTGCTCAGCCAAACGGAGGGCATGTTCGCGTTGAGTGCTCGTCACCATGGGTGCATCACCTGGATAACGCTGCTGAACAGCGTATTTCGTCAAGGAAGGGAGATCAATCAAACTGGGCGGAACGGACAGGGATTCCGGCAAACAATCCATCAGGAAAGCCAGATCATGCGTTCCAGGGAAAGCCACCCCATGCGACAACAACACAGACTTGATGGCTTTTTCGGATGCTTGCTGTGCGTGGAAACAGAGGTGTTCATAAAGAAGACTGCGCGTTTTCCGAAGTCGAGCCAGCGCCAAGTCACTACGAGCGTTACGCAACCAATCTTGCGGATTACCGGCGGTGAATACATCACGCGGCATAGACTTCCTTTCCCCGCTTTAGGATTTCATGGTAGATGAGACCGGGATTGTGACGATGCTTCCGGAGCATGCTGTCGGTAACCACCAGAAAATCACAAGGCATCGGTTTCTTTCGGACGCCCATGTACAACTGATCCACAACATCCGAGGTTCTCCGAGCCTCTGGAACGACGATAAGAAAGTCAAGGTCGCTATCCGAACCTGTTTTTCCTGCAACAGCTGAACCAAACAGAATGATTCGCACAGGCGTTACCAGACTGACAATCTGATCAACAACCTGTCGTATATTTTGGTTTAACAAACTCACCTTCATGGTTTCAACCTATCACGGAATGTGAAGAATGCCAACAGAAGCTTCACTCTCCAAGGGACGTTTATTGACTCCAGACCGCCCCAACACACGGGCATAGTATTGGATCAATTGCCCCACACGATCCTCGCTTCTCATGGCATCGACCCCTTTCAAGATTTCCTGCCGCATCATATTCCGTTGCTCCGGGGTCCTGAAGAGCAACCGCTCGACCCCTTGCGCCAGGCTCACAGGATCGGACTGCCTGACGAGAAAACCCGTTTTCCCATCCGCAATGATTTCATTGAGGCTGGAATGCAGGGTGCCGATGACAGGAACACCCTGCGCCATCGCCTCAAGGCAGGCATTCGAGCAGTTGTCCGCCCGATAGGGCATCAGCACGCCTTCAGCGCCGGCAATCACGGGCATCAGAACCTCGTGAGGCAATGGGGCATGACAGAGCAGCCTGGCCGCAAGACGACCGAGATCCTGCCGCAGCACATCCAGCATCTTCCGTCCATCCGGCGAACCGTGGTCCTCTCCAATAACGACCAGCCAGAGAGACCCGTGCCGCTCCATAATGGATGGTAACGCCGCCCCGATCAGATCCGTGCCCTTAAGGCGGCTGAGCGACCCGAAGTGGAGAAGATACCGTTTGCCCTTCAGGGTCTTCTCGAAAAATTCAGTCTCCACCGGTCCATCTTCCGGCAAAGGGGTGCGAATGACATCCACCGCCAGTCCCTCGAACCGGTTCAGTATTCCCGCCAGGAACTGGCTCGGGGCGAAAATGGCCTGTGCCTGCGTGAATTGCCTGAGCTCAAGACCGTCACAAAGGTACTGGGCCGGGGATCGGACATTCCCGAACGCGGCCCGCCATAGCGGCGTATAGCTCGAGGCCCTGCAGATCACAGGAATCCGCCCGTTCCCCAGCATGGCTAATCCCGGGGTCATGAAGTTTGAAACCTGAATGATATCAATCGGATCACGGGCGTGAACCTGCCGCACGCACACCGCGAGACGGCGCGCGGACCGCACCTGCCGGATACCCGGAGCCACGGCGCCGAGCCACGGATGGTGCCGCAGCCATGGCCAGGGGCGTGCGCGCGCTTCAGTGTATACGTGAACCGCACCATCCAGCCAGTCCCGGCGGCTGTGATCCTGGAGGAAAACGCTGACCCGATGTCCCCGCACCGTTAGCGCCATGGCGGTCTTCCGCACATAGACCCCCAAGCCGCCCGTGGGTCTTTCCGGCGTATAGTACTCTGGGGTCATGAACGCGATGTGCATGGTTAAACGCTCACAAAGGCAAAGATTCTTTCCATATGCATATCAGGAATAACTCACATTTTGCCGGTTTTAACAACAGAGAATGGGCGCAGGAGAATCTTTTATGCATTTCAGGAGAATACGTTGCGAAACCGGAACTTGAATAAGGGTCTTCGATGTGGGTACCCTGCTACCAGATGAAGCTGATGTATTTTGTGTCATCCGGGTTTGACTACGGCACGGTTATTTACGCGGGCGTCGGCCCCCGTTTCGCCCAGCCGTTCGGCTGGCCGGTCGCGCCGATTCGAACCATCATGGACGCTCCATGTGATGTCGGACTGATCGATGGCCGCCTCACCGGGGACGATCTCCTGCAACTGGATGAGTTCCTGAGCCTCAGTCCGGCAAGGCGTTTTCCAGTCTTCTTCCGGCTATCCGATCCTGATATGCCAACCTACACCCGCGAGAGCGATCTGTACGGTCTGCGCAAGAAGGACTACCCGGGCGTTCACTACATGTCACTCTACGACCCGGCGGGGCCGCTCCTTGAGTTCACCCAATCCCTGAAGCGTTCGCAGGTTGTGCGGATATCCTATCCCTATGACTTATCCCGGGAAATCGATACGGCGTTTTGCAGTCGGCGGCGGCAGGTCTTTCTCTCCGGCCAGCAGAACAAGAGGCTCTATCCGCTGCGCCATACCTTGCATCAGGCACGAGCCTCACGGTGGCTCGCCCGCTTGGCTGTAACGGAACTGCCGCACCCGGGCTATGCCGACATCGGACGTCCCCGCAAGCATGAGATTGTTCATGAGCGCTTCATTCGCCACGCGGCCCAGTTCACCCATTTCTTCCTGTGCCCGTCACGGTACCGGGTGGAATTGATGAAATACATCGAATGCGGCTATGCGGGGTGCGTCCCCATCGGCGAACCGCCGGACTCGCTGAAGCATGAGCTTGGCCACTGTCTGTTGCCCTACACAGGCCGGACCACCCAACTGTTGAAAGCGGTCTCGGCCGACCGGCACGAAATGATGGAGCGCGCTGGCGAATACCGGCGGATCATGCGCAGGCTGCGAGACCCCGCCACACTCAACGCCGCACTGGAAGACCAGATCCGTACTGTCATCTAACCTCCCCAACCAACCCATTGACATCAATTATAGCCAATGTTATGCGTATTGTGCATGGACTCACAAGTTTCACTTAAAGATGTTGCCCGAGTCGCTGGCGTCGATGCATCCACGGTTTCTCGCGTTCTTACCGGGAAAGCTGCCAAAGGCCGAATCAGCACGATCACACAGGCTCGTATCCGCTCTGCGGCTAACCAACTGGGATACGTGCATAAACCGCTGATCCTATTCTCCAAGGCTGCGGCACCAGTTCTGGAACCGCTGCCAGTGGTCGAAGTTGTGCCTCCAGTCTCCGAGGTGGCAGCCGACGTCCCGACGGCTGATGCGTCTAGTGAGGTCTTATCAGGCACCAATGCCGGCGGGACGCCGGCATCCACCTTGGTGGCTGAGCCTGTGTTTGAAAATCCGGTGCCACCACCGGAAATACCCGTGCCCACTTATGCGCCAGTCCTGGTCTCTGAGGTGGCAGCCGGCGTCCCGACGGCTGATGCGTCGAGTGAGGTCCTATCAGGCACCAATGCCGGCGGGACGCCGGCATCCACCTTGGTGGCCGAGCCTGTGGTTGAAAATCCGGCGCCATCGCCGGAAATACCCGTGCCCACTTACACGCCAGTCCTGGTCTCTGAGGTGGCAGCCGGCGTCCCGACGGCTGATGCGTCTAGTGAAGTCCTATCAGGCACCAATGCCGGCGGGACGCCGGCATCCACCTTGGTGGCAGAGCCTGTGTTTGAAAATCCGGCGCCATCGCCGGAAATACCCGTGCCCACTTATGCGCCAGTCCCGGTCTCTGAGGTGGCAGCCGGCGTCCCGACGGCTGATGCGTCTAGTGAGGTCCTATCAGGCACCAATGTCGGCGGGACGCCGGCATCCACCTTGGTGGCTGAGCCTGTGTTTGAAAATCCGGCGCCATCGCCGGAAATACCCGTGCCCACTTACACGCCAGTCCTGGTCTCTGAGGTGGCAGCCGGCGTCCCGACGGCTGATGCCCCGAGTGAGGTCCTATCAGGCACCAATGCCGGCGGGACGCCGGCATCCACCTTGGTGGCTGAGCCTGTGGTTGAAAATCCGGCGCCATCGCCGGAAATACCCGTGCCCACTTATGCGCCAGTCCTAGAACCTATGCCGGTGCCGGACACCTGATTCAATCTGTTCGCTGTATCCTGTGTCCCAAAAAGATCACTCCAAAACGCACCAGACGATACGTATACAAGCCAATAGACTGCGTGTTGTGCACAATGTTCTTGGTTGTTGGTTTTCTGACCTGCCAGAACGTAGCAAGCGAAGGCGGTTTATCATGCCACCCAAGTGTTCTTGGTTTTTCGGCTTAATATAGAACATCATATTGATCTTGCATTTATCGAGACTGATCTATAGTCTACGCGCCTTCAATTAATAAGGAGAAGCGACTGATGGATGTAACAATCACACTGCAGGAAGAAGCAATTTGGGCGGCTCGGTTTACCTGCCTGATAGCCATGCTTAACGACGAGGGGGACTCCATGACAACCGCCAGCCGGGCGATGGTACGCGAACTATTCGTCTGTTTGTCAGACAACCTGCCGGATGATCTCGGCGTGGAAATCACGGTCACTGCGGATAAGAAAAAGAAGAGAAGGAAACGGACCGCATAAATTAGATCCGGTCAGGCGTCTCGATCCCCAGCAACTTCAAGCCCTGCCGAAGGAGCTTGGCAACCACCGAACATAAGCGGACGCGACTCTCGCGAACCCCTTCCGGGGCCTTGAGGAAAGGGACATTCTGGTAGAAAGTACTATAGGCGGAGGCCAGCTCATATAGGTAATCAGCCAGGATGCTCGGCTTATAGCTTTCGGCGGCACGCACCACGATTTCAGGAAACCGGAGAATCATGACAGCCAGGACCCGTTCGATCGGTTCGCCCAGCAGAATCGGGTAACGATTCAAGTCGAGGCCGGGGAATAGATCACGATATTTGTCCTGAACACTGGCGATACGCGCATAGGCATATTGAAGATAGGGCGCCGAATTGCCATCCAAGGCCAGGGCCTTTTCCCAAGTAAAAGTCACAAGGCTTTGGGGATTCTGGCTCAGGTCGGTGTATTTAACCGCCCCGATCCCTGCGGCCCGGGCAATATCCTTTTGTTTATCCTCAGGCATTTCGGGACTGGACTCTTTGACTACGGCAAGTGCACGGGCTTCCGCCTCATCCAGATATTTCTCCAACTTGATCACGTTACCCTGTCGGGTTGAAAATGTTCCTTCCGGCAATCGCATCAATCCGAACCAGACATGTTCCAGATGGGTCTTACAGCCCAATTTGCGGGCGACCGCAAAGACCTGTCGGAAATGGTTCTGCTGACGCTCATCGGTCACATAAATGATTTTGTCAGGGTTAAACTCGGAAATCCGGCTCTGGATAGTGGCCAGATCCGTGGTGGCATAGTTAAAGCCGCCATCCGTTTTTTTCACGATGCAGGGTGGCAATTTCTCATCATCCAGGAAGGCCACCAGCGCCCCTTCACTCTCCCTGGCCAAGCCCTGATCCAGCAACGCCTGAACCACGCCAGGCAAAAGGTCATTGTAATAGCTTTCGCCCCGCATGAGATCAAACTTCACATCCAGCCGCTTATAGATATGGGCAAACTCCTTCAGGCTTAATTCCACAAATTGCTGCCAAAGCCTGCGATTTTCAGGATCCCCGGCCTGGAGTTTCACCAACTCCTGGCGCGCTTGCGCAAGCCAGGTTTCATCCTGCTTGGATTGCTCGTAGCTTTTGACATACACCCGTTCAAGTTCTTCAATGGGCTCGGCGTCCAGTGCGACCGGATCCGCAAAATGGCGATAGCCCATAATCATAATACCGAACTGGGTCCCCCAATCGCCCAGATGATTATCGGATATCACCTTGTACCCGAGAAAGCGGTGCAGCCGATCCAACGCATTACCGATCACCGTCGAGCGGATATGCCCGATATGCATGGGCTTGGCCACATTGGGGCTGGAATAATCCAGAATCACGGTTTTGCCCGCCCCACTTTGAGGAGCCCCGCATTGCGGATCCTTCCCGGCCGCATCCACCATGCGGGCGAGCCAATCCTTATTCAGGGTGATATTAATAAAGCCCGGCCCGGCAATTTCAAGCTTCGCCACCGCCTCAAGCGGAGCCACATTCTTAACAACGACATCGGCGATCTGACGCGGATTCTTCTTCAGCTGCTTGGCAAACCCCATCGCATGATTGCACTGATAGTCACCAAATTCTGCACTGGTGGTGGCCACTACCCCGATCGTCCCCCACCCCTCAGTGATCTCCGGCAGAGCCAACTGAAAAGCCGCCCGCATCCAATCCGAAAGCAATTGTTCAATGGTAGTCATGTGGCTCAAGTCCAAAGTCCAAAGTCGAAAGTCCAAAGTCTAAAGTCGAAATGAGGAGAAGGCCCAGAGGCTTCAAGTTCCTCGGATCAACTTCAGCAATTCATCCCGGCGTGCTTCCATCACCTTCTTTGTTTTGGCTTCCAGGTTCAGACGCACCAGCGGCTCGGTATTGGAGCAACGTACATTAAACCACCAGTCCGCGTACTCCACCGTAATGCCATCCAGTTCCAAAAGTTTGCCGTCGGTGTACTTCTTGCGAATGGCGTCCAGCACCGCCTGGGAGCTGTGCACTTCGGAATTAATTTCGCCACTGGCGTAATAGCGCTGGATCGGCTTGATCAGTTCCGACAGGGGCTTCCCGGTCTTGGTGATGACATTGGCGATGTAAATCACGGCCATGGCCGAACTTTCCGTGGTGTAGTTATCCCGGAAATAGTAATGCCCGGACAACTCCCCTGCGAAAATCGCCTTGTTATCGCGCATTTGCTGCTTGATGAAGGCGTGGCCCACCCGGCTCATCATCGGCGTTCCCCCGCTGGCCTCGATCACTTCCTTGACCGCCCAACTACTCCGCAGGTCATAAAAGATCACGCCTTTTTCCTTCTCCAATACGCTGGTGGCAATCAGGGCGGTAATCATGTCCATGGGGACAACCGCCCCCTTCTCATCTACAAACCCGGCGCGATCCGCATCTCCATCGAACGCCACACCGAAGTCGAATTTCCCGTGTCGAACCGTTTCCTGCAATACTTCCATTGTCTCCGTGTTCAAAGGATTGGCTTCATGATTGGGAAACGTTCCATCGAGCGTATCGAACAGTCGCTTCATCTCAACCAGTCCCTCGAGGCAGCGGGCCTCCAGAATTCCCATGGAATTGGCAAAGTCGACCGCGATTTTGACCGGGCGGCGAATCGCGGCGGCCTTTTGGACATGTTTGACATAGGCGGGAATTATGTCATGCGGGGTCACCGAACCAGGCCGTGTGGCCGGTGCCGCAAAACTTTTACCTGCCACAATCTGCTCAATATCCTTGATCCCGGTGGCGCCGCTGATGGGAATGCCCTGTTCCCGGCATAGTTTGAAACCGTTCCACTCCCCGGGATTATGTGAAGCGGTGATCATCACGCTGGCATCCGCACCCAGCGAGCCATTGGCATAATACGACATGGGGGTCGAACACATGCCGATATTAATGACGTCGGCTCCCTGCATGGTAATGCCATCACAGAGTGCCTTGAAAAGCGGAATGGAATGCGGGCGCATATCATATCCGATCACCACTTTCTTGCATTTCAAGAACGTCACAAACGCCCGACCAATGTCTTTCGCCAGAGCTTCGGTCAGTTGAGAACCATAAATACCACGAATGTCATACGCTTTAAATATTCCCGCCATACTCATCTCTCCTTAATTTGATATGTCCAAAATTGGCTTTCTCTTGAAATGAAAACGGGACGCTGAAAAGCGTCCCGTTTCTAGACCTTACCGACTTCTGATCACGTTGTCGGTTTGTGGGTCGTTTTCTTGGCCGTGGCCTTCTTCACGGGCGCCTTTTTGCCATTGGGCTTCGCCGCTTTGTCGGCCGGCTTGGCTGTTGACTTGGCCGCCTGATCGGCTTTCACCTGCGCCTGCTTGGCCGCTTCATCTGCCTTTTTGCGCATTTCTTCCTGAAGACGCAGCTGGTGTTGACGGGTCCATTCCATAGCCGTCTGGCGAAGTTTTTCCACTTCATCCATCTTACGCAGGGTATCCTGCTTCAGCTGCTCCGACTCCTGGCGCATGATCTCTTTTTCGCTGGTGAGCCGTTCAACGTCTTTGCGGCGGCTTGACGCCATAACAGAAGCAACAATGGCCCAGATCGTCACAAACACAACCAACAGCGACAACAGCATTACAGTAGTGTTCTTCGGTTCACGCAATGATTCATTTTCCATCATACTTACTCCTCGTTATTTAGTTCCCGTTATTCACGGTTGTGTTCTGCGAAAAAAATCAGACGCAAATATGCCGAATCGCCCCACGGAAAACAAGTAGTATTTTGAATGGGAAAAGGATTCAGGGTTCATGAGTCAGAATTCAGTTTTGAGTTTTACCCCGCCCTGTGCCAGAGTGCCGCCGTGACCATCGCCAATACAACCTTCAAATTGGGTCTGGATGTGCTGCTGGCTGATCATCTAGACTGGCTGTCGGGGCAACGCGTAGGACTTGTCAGCCACACGGCTGCCATCGACTCCTCCGGCCTCACCTCCGCCGAAAAACTGCGGCGTTGCACCGGCGTGAACTTATCGGCGTTATTCGGCCCCGAACACGGGTTCAGGGGCCTCGCCGCCGCCGGGGCTTTAACACCAGATGAATCCCATTCCGAATGGAACCTCCCCATCTACTCCCTATACGGCGCCACCCGTAAACCGACACCGGAGATGCTAAAGGGAATTGATGTGCTGGTGGTCGAGTTTCAGGATCTCGGAGCCCGGCCTTACACGTATGTCTCCACACTGGCACTCGTGCTGGAAGCCGCCAGTGAAAGCCATATACCGGTCATTGTCGCCGACCGCCCCATCCCTCTCCCCCTGAGTGCAGACGGGCCGGTAACAGCCCCCCAATACACCAGTTTTGTTGCGGCACTCCCCCTGCCCATGCAGTACGGAATGACCCCGGCCGAAACCGCGTTATGGATCAGAAATCGGTCGCTGCCGGATCTGGATCTCCGGATTGCACCCATGCAAGGATATGACTGCGAATGTGAACGGCAACCCTCCTGGCCTCCATGGGTGCCCCCCTCCCCGCGCATCCGATCATGGGAATCCGCCAGCCTGTTCACTTGTACCGTCTTCGGGGAGGCATTGCCCGCACTGGACTATGGCTCGGGAACTGAAAACTCCTTTCAACTTATTGGCGCCCCCTGGCTTGAGCGGGACCGGCTTTGCGACAGTCTGGCCGGAAGCGGTCTTGCCGGGATCCACTTTGCCCCCATCGATTATCAGGCGCAATCGGGTCTTTATAAAGGGACGGTGTTGAGCGGCCTGAGGCTGCACATTACCGATTATTCCGCGTTCCGCCCGCTAACCACCTGCGTGACCCTGCTCGAGCACATCATCAAACTTTATGGAGCGACTCCTCTGTGGACGGCGGCAGGCACAAGGCCGGAATGGTTCGATAGCCTGTTTGGAACGGATCAGGTCCGACGCGCCCTTCAAAAAGGCACTTCCGCCGCCGAAATCATTTCCCAATGGCAACCGGCTCTAACTGAATACAAACGCACAAGATTCCCTCAATTTCTATATCGGGCAAGGAGCGGAATTATCCTGTAAATCCTGTCTACCCATGTTAAAAGCTAACCAAGGTGAAAGACAGACATTCGGACATGGATGCACAGGATTTACAGGATGAAAACACCGCGCAAAGCGATTATTCTGGCAGCAGGGTATGGATCGCGACTTCTTCCGCTAACCCTTCTCAAACCCAAACCCTTGTTCCCCATGTGGGGGAAACCTGTACTGGGCCATACCCTTGAATTATTGCATCGCTGGGGGGTGCGGGAAGTACTGGTCAATGTCCACCATCAGGCCCATCAAATCCTTGCCTACCTTCAATCCCATCCGGTGCAGGGGTTGAAATATCAAATCTCCTTTGAGCCGGATGTCCTGGGCACAGGCGGAGTGCTGCCAAAAGCGCGTTGGTTCCTGGATGATCAGCCTTTCTGGATGATCAATGCCGATGTGATGGCCGATCTGGACGGGCGGCCCCTGATCAGGGCCTTTGAAGAAAAGCAGGCGATTGCCTCCTTATGGCTCCATCCGGAACGCGGGCCCCGCACCGTTGAACACCGGAACGGTCTCATCAACGTATTCAAAACCCCGATGGCAAAAACCGAGGGAACCGCCACCTTCTGCGGTTTACAACTGCTTTCACCACGCATCCTGAAATTCCTCCCGGAATCGGGATTTTCCAGCATTGTCGACGCCTATGAAAATGCATTGGTCGCAGGCGAGAAGATCGCCGGTGTGATCGTGCCTCACGCCTACTGGGCTGATATTGGATCCCATGAAACCTATCTTGCCGCACACCGTGAAATGCTGAATCTGTCTCGTTGGAAAAAACTCCGTCCCCAGAATGGGCGAATTGTCGCAACAGGAACCGGCACCACCATACATCCTCAGGCCAAGGTTGACCGAGCGGTACTCTGGGATCATGTCACGCTTCTTCCCGGCGCCTGCGTTCACGATGCCGTTGTGACGGATGGAGTGACATTGAACCGCCCTGCCACCTACATGGCCATCCCGGCTGCGAGTCTGCCCGACCCCGTCATCGACCGGGTCCTTAAAGAGCTCCACTGGGATCCCCGGGACACCACCGTGCTGCCGCTCCCGCCGCGTGGCTCAGCCCGAACCTTTACCCGGCTGGTTTCCGGGGTTTCCCACAACACAAAAAGCGCAATCTTGGTTCGCTACAGCCTGGAACGTCCTGAAAACGGGCTGTATACCAGTCAGGCGAGATTTCTGGCCAAACACGGGGTCAGCGTGCCTGCCGTACTGCTCGATTGGCCCAAGGAACAAATCTGTGTTTTGGAAGATGTGGGAGAGACCAGTCTGGAACAACTTTTTCCCACTCTGGATAAAGCCCGGTGCCTGACCATCTATAAACAGACGCTCGAGACCGTGGCCCGCCTGCATCATCAGGCCACGCAAGCGGCGACCCGCCACCCCATCAAGTTATCTATACCCTTTACCCGGCATCTTTACGAGTGGGAACAGGCTCTTTTCTGTGATCAGTTCCTACGCCGTCATCTCCCGGTGAATGACGCCATGTGCCAGGAAATTCGCCGCGAATTAGCAGGATTGATCCCGGTCCAAGTGCGGGCCCCTCGCGTTATTGTTCATCGCGACCTGCAATCCAGCAACATCCTCCTCAACAACGGGCGCATCTTCCTGATTGATTTCCAGGGGATGCGCATGGGGACTGCCGCCTATGATTTGGCCTCTCTCCTCTGTGATCCTTACGTCAACCTTTCCGACGAGATCCGGGAAGAACTTCTGGATTATTATCTGGGACGGGTCCCCGACGGGAAATCGGTACGGGACCTTTTCTGGATTGCCGCCGTGGAACGATTGTGCCAGGCATTGGGCGCTTATGGACGACTCGGGGCCGCCCCCGCCACCGCCTATTTCCTGAAGCACATCCCCGCAGGAATCTACCAACTCAATAAAGCCCTACGGCATGTTCCGGGCCTGCCGACACTCAAACATTGCCTATCACTTGACACCGCGGGCAATCTGCCGCAATAAAGAAGCGCATGAATACCAAACCTGTCATCGCATTAACCATGGGAGATCCTGCCGGTGTGGGGCCGGAACTCTGCTTGCGGATGCTGGCTGACCCTGCTGTGCTGGCATGCTCAACCCCGGTCATCTTTGGTGATCCCCGGCTCCTGCGCCGCGTGGCAATGGCCACAGGGTTACCCATGCCCGGGAACTCCAGCCTGCGGGATATTCCCTGCGAGGGAATGGATTCCCTCCTGCCCGGCAAACTTTCGCCGTCTTCCGGCACGGCGGCTTACCGTTGTGTCGAAACCGCCATTCATGACGCCATGGCCGGCCAGATCAAGGCTATCGTTACCGCCCCGCTGAATAAGGAGTCGCTCCACCTGGCGGGGGTGCCCTACCCCGGCCACACGGAAATGCTAACCCACCTTACCGGCGCCAAACGGACCTGCATGATGCTCAGCTCTGATAAAATCACCACCAGTCTCGTCACCACTCACACCTCACTCGCTTCGGTTCCGGGCAAGTTGACCGTAGGCGGCATTCTCGACACCATTCACCTGACAGCCGAAACCATGCGGCGTTTGCGTGGATATGAACCCCGGCTGGTTGTTTGCGCCCTCAACCCTCATGCAGGTGAGCACGGGCTTTTTGGTGACGAGGAAACCCGACTGATTGAACCGGCGGTGGCGCAAGCCCGGCAAGAGGGTTTGACGATTGAAGGCCCCCTCCCGCCGGATACGGCCTTCCTGCCCGAGCGGTTGGCCAACACCACCGCCCATATCTGCATGTATCACGACCAGGGGCTGATCCCGTTCAAGATGCTCGCCTTTGAAACCGGGGTCAATATCACGCTCGGCCTTCCCATCACCCGGACCTCGCCCGACCATGGTACCGCGTTTGATATCGCCTGGACCGGCAAGGCCAATCCCTCCAGCATGCGTCAGGCCATTTTGTATGCAGTGAAACTAACCACTTAACAAGGAGATACCATGAAAGTCGTTGCATTTAACGGAAGTCCACGTCCCGAAGGAAACACCGCCATCATGATCAAACAGGTCTTTTCAGTCCTGCATCGGGAAGACATCGAAACCGAACTGATCCAGGTGGGTGGACATCTTCTGCATGGCTGTGTCGCCTGTTACCAATGCAGCGTCAACAAAAACGGGCGATGCGTCCAACAGGACCCCGTCAACGAATGGATTGAAGCCATGCAGTCCGCCGACGGGATTATCCTGGCCTCACCCACCTATTTCGCCGATGTCACCTCGGAATTGAAGGCCCTGATTGACCGCGCGGGATTTGTCGCCCGGGCGAATGGCGGCTTTCTGAAACGCAAGGTGGGGGCCGCCGTGGTCATGGCACGCCGGGCCGGCGGGATTCACACGTTTGACTCGATTAATCATTTTTTCCTGATCCAGGAAATGCTGATCCCCGGTTCATGCTATTGGAACATGGGCTTCGGACGAGACAAGGGGGACGTCTCGAAAGACGAAGAAGGCTTGAAAACCATGACCATCCTCGGGGAAAACATGGCGTGGCTTTTGAAAAAGACTCGATAATTATTGCTACCCATCGCCTTAAACAGATATAAACAACGGGGTTCGGATCAAATCTATCTTCGAGTGAAAGGAACTACATTATGAGCAAAACAATATTGATTATTCTGGCAGTTGTGGCGGTCCTCGTCATTATGGTTGTGAGCATTTACAACCGGCTCGTCTCTCTTCGCAACCTTTTCAAAAACGCCTTTGCACAGATTGACGTTCAGCTGAAGCGGCGGTATGACCTCATCCCCAACCTGGTCGAAACCGCAAAAGGGTATCTCAAACACGAACGCGGCACCTTGGAAGCCGTGATCGCCGCCCGGAATCAAGCCTATGCGGCCAGCCAGAAAGCGGCCGCCAACCCGGCTGATGCCGTTGCCATGCAGGGCCTGATGCAGGCCGAAAGCCAGATGACCGGCGTCCTGGGCCGCCTGATGGCAGTTGCCGAAGCCTATCCGGACCTGAAAGCCAATCAGACCATGGCTCAGTTGATGGAGGAAATGACCTCCACTGAAAACAAAATCTCCTTTGCCCGTCAGGCGTATAATGATGCCGTGATGATGTACAACAACGCCCGGGAAACCTTCCCCAATGTCCTGGTCGCCAATAATTTCGGATTCACTGCCGCGCAGTTGTTCGAAATTCAAGCCCCCGCAGAACGCGAAGGGGTGAAGGTTCAGTTTTAGTAAGTCAAAAGTCGAAGGTTACCTTCTCTCTTTCGACTATTGGACTTTCGACTTTCGACTTTGGACTTTGGACTATGCCCACCGACCCTATTTGCGGAATGACCGTTGACGAAGCAACGGCCCTTTCCGGCGAAAAAGACGGAAAAATCTGGTATTTCTGCCATGAGTCCTGTCGCCGGAAGTTTCTCGGGCTTTCGCCTGTAATGGCCGCCTCCCCGCCCCATACTGCCGCCTATTTCTGCCCCATGTGCGAGGGCGTGGAAAGCGCGGTCCCGGCCACCTGTCCGAAATGCGGAATGGCATTGGAAAGCAGCGGACTCAATGCCGAAGAGGATTCCACTGAATTAGACGACATGATGCGCCGATTCAAGTGGGGCATCGGTTTCGGGCTTCCGCTTTTTATTCTTTCCATGGGCCCCATGATCAGCCCGGCCATGCACGCAGGGATCCCTCCCCTGTTCTCCAGATGGGCGGAAATGCTGCTGGCCATCCCTGTTGTCACCTGGTGCGGTCGCCCGTTCTTTCAGCGTGCCTGGCGGTCACTGCGCACCTTGAACCTCAACATGTTCACACTCATTGGAATGGGAACCGGCGCCGCCTTTTTGTATAGCGTCCTCGTCATGGTGTTGCCGGATATTTTCCCGTCATCCTTCCGGCATCATGGTTTTATTCCCATCTATTTCGAGGCCTCATCCACCATCATCATCTTGGTATTATTGGGTCAGGTGATGGAATTGGGAGCCCGCCGAAAAACCGGAACCGCCATCCGCGAACTGCTCAAGTTGGCCCCTACCAGCGCCTGCGTGCTGAGAGACGGCGAAGAACGGGAAGTGCCCCTGAACGAAGTACATCCCGGCGACCGCATTCGGGTCCGCCCCGGCGGGAAGATCCCGGTGGATGGTGAAGTCCTCGAGGGTCAGGGATCCATTGATGCCTCCATGCTGACGGGAGAATCTGAATCTATCGAAGCCGTCCCCGGCGCCGCCGTGGCCGCAGGGACCATTAATCGATCCGGCTCATTCTTGATGCGTGCCGCTAAGATCGGGGCCGACACGCTGTTTGCCCGGATTGTTCAGCGGGTGGCGGAAGCACAACGGAGTCGGGCCCCCATTCAACATCTGGCAGACCGTGTGGCCGCGGTATTTGTCCCCCTCGTCGGTCTGGCTGCTCTGGCTGCTTTTGTGATCTGGTTCTGGCTTGGCCCGGAACCCCGGTTCATCTTCGCGCTGGTCAACGCCGTGTCCGTCCTGATCATCGCCTGCCCCTGTGCCCTGGGCCTTGCCACCCCTATGGCCGTCATGGTGGGGATTGGACGGGGAGCCCGCGCAGGGATCCTCATCAGGGATGCCGCCGTGCTCGAACAACTGCAGCGGGTAGATACCGTCGTGGTGGACAAAACCGGCACCTTGACCGAGGGTAAGCCTGCTGTTGTGAGTTATATTCCTGAGGACAAGCATTTACTGCAACTGGCGGCTTCCGTTGAACACCTCAGTGAGCACCCCATTGGACAGGCCATCGTCCGTTACGCCCGTGAGCAGGGCCTGATACTGGCCCCGGTGGAGCGATTTGAATCCCGCGCCGGCGGCGGGGTGTCGGGCATCGTAGACGGGCAGCACATTATCATTCAAAAAGCGGAATCCGGCGATTTCCAACACACCCGCGTGGCCCTCCGTGTGAATGGAAACGTTGCCGGGCATATTGAATTGGCCGATCAGATAAGAGGCACCACCCCTGCCGCCATAAGGGCGCTGCACCAAATGGGCTTGGAGGTCATCATGCTTACCGGTGACAACCAACAGGTGGCCGCCAAGGTGGCAAGTGAACTGGGAATTGACCAGGTTCAAGCCGGAATCACACCCGGGGGCAAGCAGGATTTTGTACGGAGATTGAAAGCCAGCGGCCGTTGCGTTGCCATGGCGGGCGACGGAATCAATGATGCACCAGCGCTGGCTTTGGCGGACGTGGGAATCGCCATGGGAACAGGAACCGATGTTGCCATGGAAACAGCCGGAGTTGTTCTGGTAAAGGGAGATCTTCAGGGGATTGTCAGAGCCATACGCCTCAGCCGATCTGTGATGCGGAACATCCGCCAGAATCTATTCTGGGCCTTTGCCTATAATGTCATCGGAGTCCCCCTGGCAGCAGGTGTCCTTTATCCCTGGACCGGCCTGCTGATGAACCCCATGCTTGCGGCATTGGCGATGAGCTTCAGTTCCGTTTCCGTCATCGCCAACGCCCTGCGGCTCAAACACGAACGCCTGTAATCAATGTTGTCTTCGTTCTGAAAGTCTACTTCTGCAGGTTTTCGCCGGTCTTTTCCAGAGCCTCGCCCGCCTTCTCCAAGCCTTCACCGGTTTTCTCGACAGCTTTTTCGGCAACATCCTTTGTGACCTCTGCGGCTTTTACTGCAGTTTCCTTAGTCTTCTCCACGGCATTACTTGTTGCTTCGATGGCCTTTGCTGCGGCCTTGTCCATGGCTGCCCCGGCTTTTTCCGCAGGTCCGGGCGTCTCAGTTTTCTGCCTGCAACTAACAAATATAACGCCCCCTACCACCGCCACTACCCCTAGAACCATTAATAAACTAATCTTCATAATGCTTGCTCCTGTTTTCTTCATTTCGATTTCTACGTTGAATCCATGATATTTGATGAACGACCTCTTCGCTATAAGGTGTAACCCTACTGTCTCTCATAAGAGAATTGTTCAAGGCTTTGCCGCGAGAATATCCTTCACAAGCCGGACAATGGACTGAGGGGAGACCAAGGCCGTATTGATGATCATGTGGTACCCCGTGGCATCATGGATATCCATATCGTTACCCATTATTTTTCGGTATTGTGAACCAAAATTCGCTTCCCAGGCCAACCTCGACCCGCCCGCCTGCCACATCAGAGTCTGTAAGTGAAGGTGAGGACGTCAAAGGACTCTCAACCCCAATGAGTCCGCCATGGGCTTCAACAGCGAGCTTGCAGAAAGTAAGTCCAAGTCCTGACGAGTGATGCTGTTCGTCCTTGTTGGCAGAAACTTGGCCGAATTTATCGAAGATCTTCTTATGATATTCGGGCGGAATGCCGCAGCCTTGATCAGTCACCATAACACGAACGGATTCATCGGATGAAGAAACATCAACCCTGATGGTGCTGTTCTCTGGAGAAAACTTGATAGCGTTTCCCAACAGGTTGACAAAGGTGCGATACATGATATCTCGATCCGCACTGACAGTGCCGGCAGTGCCGTCGACCAAAATGATCAGCTTCTTGTGGAGGACAAGAACGGCCACAGACTCTGCGGCCTTTCGGGCCACATCGAGTAGATCGCAAGAAGTTCGATTAAGGGGCATCTTCCCCGTCTCCATGCGACTGATGTCCAGCAAAGAATTCACCATTTCGATCAACTCACAACAAGCGTTCTGGCTCATCGTGAGAAATTCCTGTTGTGTCTCGCTCAGGAGGTTTTGCTCTTTCATAATCAAATCATAGGCCCACGAGATCGCCATCAAAGGCGAACGCATATCGTGTACAATCATGTGGGTCAGATTGTCCTGCAAGACCTCCAGTTCTTGCAATTTTGTCAGATCCTGCTGAACTTTATCGTAAAGCCGCTTGGCGTAGACGGCATTACGAACGCGCAGGAGCACATCTCGCCGGTCAATCGGTTTGGTCAGATAATCGTTGGCGCCAGCTTCGATACCAAGGTCACGTTGCTCTCTATCGGTCAGCGCCGTAACCATAAATACGGGAATAGGGGCGGTTGCCTGGTTGGCCTTCAGCCGCCGGCATACCTCCAACCCATCCAGACCAGGCATTTTCACATCGAGCAAAATCACATCAAACTCCTGCGAATCAACCGCTTTCAAGGCGGCAATCCCATTTTCTGCATCAATGACGTCATACCCATTGACCGCCAAAAGATCATGCAAGAGTTCGCGATTCCTGGGTTCGTCGTCAACGACCAGAATCAATCCTTTTGATGGTTGCTGTGACGTGATGGTTTTCATGAGGGTTGGGCTCCAGTCGCCTTGCCGATGTTGTATTGCTGCAGAAGAGCTTTTAAGACAACGTGAGACATCTCGGAAATATCAGTTACTTTCTGAGAATCATCAGCATATTGCTTTTTAATGATGAGGATTTCTTCCTGAATTGCGAAGAACGCATCAACCACATCCGGATCAAAATGAGTTCCGCGTCCTTCCCTGATAATAGTCAATGACTGATCCACGGGGATGGGCTCTTTATAGGGGCGCTTGGTTGTCAGGGCATCAAATACATCTGCGAGGGCTACAATACGGCAGGCAATCGGTATCGCCAGTCCTTTAAGACCTTTGGGATAGCCGCGTCCATCCCACTTCTCATGGTGGCTCTGGGCAATAATCTCGCCCAGTTTGATATATTCAGCATCTGAACCCTTGAGGATTTTGGCGCCGATGACCGTGTGCTGTTTCATGATTTCCCACTCCAGGGGGTCAAGTTTGGCTGGCTTCAGGAGTATCAAATCAGGGATGCCGATCTTCCCCACATCATGCATTGGCGCCGCATACAGAATAGTTTCAACGAAATTCGCATCCAAACCCAGGCGGCGGGCAATGGCGGCGGAATAATGGCTCATACGCTTGATATGAGTACCCGTGTCTTCGTCCTTGTATTCAGCGGCCATGGACAGCCGGTATATCGTCTCCAGCGAAGCGGCTTTGATTTTCTCAAAAGCCTGCTTTAATTCTTCGGTTCTCTTGGCCACCTCGGATTCAAGTTCCTTTTGATAATGGTCCTTCAGGTCGTTGTAAGCCTTGACCTTGAGCAAGGATCGGACCCGGGCCAGAAGTTCCAATTTATCAAAGGGCTTGGAAATAAAGTCATCGCAACCCGCATCGATGCCTTTTACGCGATCTTCCATTTCCTTCAATGCAGTAACCAGGATGATTGGTAACAATCGATGCGTGTCGTCAAGCCTGACCCTGCGGGTCACTTCAAAGCCATCCATGCCTGGCATCATGATGTCCAACAATATCAAGTCGATTTCATTAGCTGAAATCTTTTCCAGGGCTTCCTCCCCGCTGGAAGCCCTGACGACATCATAACCCAGCGGAACAAGATGAGCCTCGAGTAATTCGATATTTTTGGATTGATCATCGACAACCAAAATTACGGGTTTGTCTTTCATGATGGGTTACTTAATATATTGAAGGATGTCGTTCACAAACGTACGCGTATTAATCGGTTTCCCGATAAATCCACTGTTTGCGATGTTTTCCAGCTCAACCTTGCCTTCCGCCATTACTGACGCTGTTACGAAGATGATGGGGATATCGCGTGTCATTTTGTCTTTGCGTAAGATTTTGGCAGCCTCGGAACCCCTCATGTCGGGAAGTCGGATATCCATAATGATGATGTCCGGTTTTTCTTTTCTGGCGAGTGCAATTCCGCTGGTAGCATCTTCGGCTTCAAATACTTCGAACCCGGCAACCTCCAGGAGATCCTTTTCCAGCATTAGATTATTTCCGTTATCATCTACAACTAGGGCTTTTCTCTTCATATCGCACCGCCCTCTTGGCTTGATATGATGGGTAAGGTAAATCTGACCAAGGTTCCCTTGTTCAGCCCTTCCGATTCTGCGGTAAGTTTCCCGCCATGCAATTCAACCAGCTTTCTGGAAAGCGGTAAGCCGAGACCGGTTCCTTCAGTTACCCGTGAATAGGGAGTATCCACCCGGAAGAAGCCTTCAAATATCTTTTCCATGTTTTCGGGGGCAATCCCGACCCCCGTATCCCAGACCTCAATTTCGATAACGTGATCATGTTTTTTGGCCCGCATGCCGATTTTCCCGCCTTCGGGTGTAAATTTCACGGCGTTTGAAAGCAGATTGTAAATAATCTCTTTTACCTTGAGGTCATCCGCCTCAATGGTGGGGAGATCGTCGGCTATTTCGAGTAGCATGGTCAGTTTCTTTTTGCTGACCATGTCAGCGACCAGCATGGAGATCTCATTCAGCAGGCTGTTCATAGGCAAGCTGGATAATGCCAGCTTCATCTTTCCAGCCTCAACTTTTGCCATATCAAGGATCTGATTGATCAATAAGAGAAGGTGTTTTCCGCTGGTTAAAACATTATTAACGTATTTCTTCTGTTTTTCGTTAAGCATCCCGAAGGTCTCGTCGTAAAGTACCTCCGAAAACCCATTAATGGAGTTAAGAGGGGTGCGGAGTTCATGCGACATGTTGGCTAGAAATTCAGATTTTACCCGGGCAGTACGTTCCAACTCGACGGCTAATTCCTTTAGCTCTTCATGAGCCTTTTCCAGCCCATTTTCGATTTCCCGGCGAACGGTGATATCCTCAATGGCCAGCAGGATGATCCGCTCTTTCCCGGACGCTCTTTGGATTTGCCGGGCATTCAGAAGCATGATGCGCCTGCCGATGGTGGTGAAATCGTGTTCAACCTCATAGTTATCAAAGGACGCTTTTTGGGGAAGAATGGTTTCCAGTAGTTCCCGTAACTTGGGAATGTCCCACTGTTTATTACCAAGGTCATAAATAAGCTGTCCCACGGTCTCCTCGGGATTTACTTTAAAAACCTCGTAGAAGGAACGGCTTGCCGTGACCACCCTTAAATCCTGATCCAGAGAAATGAGGGATTCACGCACGGTATTGATGATGCTTTCAGCATATTCCCGGGCTGCGTCTTCAGAGATTTTCGTTGCTTCCAGTTCTTTTCGTGCAATTTCGAGGCCATTTTCAACTGCCCTGCGTTCTGTAATGTCCTCAATAGCCAGGAGGATAATCCGTTCTTTGCCCGACGCGCGCTGAATTTGGCGGGCATTCAAAAGCATGATACGCCTGCCAATGGTTGTGAAATCATGTTCAACAGCGTAGTTATCAAAAGTCGTTTTTTGGGGAAGGATGGTTTCCAGCAATTCCCGCAGCTTGGGAATGTCCCATTGTTTATTGCCAAGATCATAAATAAGCTGGCCCAAGGTCTCCGTGGGGTTAACCTTGAAGACTTCATAAAAGGAACGGCTGGCGCTGACCACCCGGAGATCTTGATCCAGGGAAATCAAAGGTTCACGCACAGTATTGATTACGCTCTCGGCGAATTCACTCGCTTCATCTGCGGATTGTTTGATCCGTTCCAAATCTTTTTGGGTCTTTTTCAAGCCTGTCTCAATCTTTGTTCTTTCGGTGACATCCCTGAATACCAGTACGGCGCCAACCACCTGACCGTCGCGGCTGCGAATCGGCGCGCAACTGTCGGCGATCGCGCATTCACTGCCTGAGCGCGAGATCAGGATGGTGTGGTTGGCCAGCATGTGTATGGTGCCATGCGCCAAGGTTGCCTCAACGGGGTTAATGGAAGGCTGACGGGATTCCTCGTTAATAATACTAAAGATCTCATTTACCGGACGCCCCATTGCTTCCGCCTGTTTCCAGCCCGTGAGCTTTTCTGCAAGCGGATTCAGGAACGTTACATTCCCTGCGGCATCGGTGGCCATGACCGCGTCGCCGATGGAATTGAGGGTGACCGCAAACTTTTCCTCGCTGATTTGCAGAGTGACGTTGGTTTGTTGCAATTGTTGATTCAGGTTTTCTTCGGCTTCAAGCAAATGCCGTGTTTCAAGATGTACCAGCTCTTTCAGTCGATGTGCGGTTTCCCGATTGATGAGATAGGCGACTAAGAGCGCAAATAGCAGTGAAATCAGGCTGACGGTAATGAGGATAATGAGCAGGCGCTGCATATTCGTCTGGTATTGTGCATCGTGCTGCGCCAACGCGGCCTGCTCAATCTGGTTGTAACCTTTGATCTCGGCACGGACAGAATTCATTAACGGTTTGCCGTACTGACTGCGAATATTCGCCATTACTGCGGGCATGTCATTGTGACTGCGCAATTCAATGTTAAGCGCCAGATATGACAATGTGGCATTGATCATCGGAACCAAATTATCCAGATGTTCCGAAGCTGCGCTGATCAGAGTGAGCTGGCGTAAGGCTTGCAGGTCGCCCTTGATGCCCGTGCGTACTGCCTGGTACGGCTCCAGAAAAACCTTGTCACCGGTCAGCAAATATCCACGCTGGCCCGTCTCGGCATCGATCATCTTAGACAAGAGATCATCCGCGTTATTGATCAATATAAAGGTGTGTTTTCGGGCGTCGGCGGCTACCTTGATTTGATTGAACGCCCAGAATGATAGCATGACTACTGTGATCAAAAGCGCTGCTCCGACCAGTGAAACAATGGTTTTGTGAATATTTTTCATAATTGAATCATCTTAGCTTTGGAATCCAAAACCTCGCGCACTTTTCGGGCAAGATCGTGGCGATTGAAGGGTTTCGCGATAAAGTCTATTCCTTCATCAAGAACGCAATGCTGGGCCATTACGTCCGCTGTGTAGCCGGACATAAATATTATTTTTAGTTCCGGGCGCAACGATCCAAGCTGCTTGGATAATTGGAGGCCATCCATTCCAGGCATGACGACATCCGTCAACAATAGCTGGATGGTCCCTGGATGTTGGGCTGCAATATTCAAGGCCTCATTTGGGGTCGCCGCCAGCAGTACTTTGTATCCGAGGGTAACCAGAATGCGACCGCAAGTGACACGCAGAGATTTTTCATCCTCAACCAGCAAGATGGTCTCTCCCCGGCCTCTGGGCACTTCTGCCTTGTCGGGAACAGGGGCGGACATAGCCTCTGCTGCAACCTGCGGCAGGTAGATTTTGAACGTTGAGCCCTTGTTGGGTTCACTGTAAACGTAGATAAAACCACTATTCTGTTTGACGATTCCGAAAACTGTTGCCAGCCCAAGTCCTGTTCCATTGCCTACGTCTTTGGTGGTAAAAAAAGGTTCGAATATATGCGTCAGAGTATCATGATCCATCCCGCAACCATCGTCGCTGACAGCCAGAAGCACGTAGGCGCCGGGACTGGCTTCCGTGTGATTGGCGCAATAATCGGCATCGATAACAGTATTTTCAGTTTCCAAGGTGATGGTGCCAATGCCGGCAATGGCGTCCCGCGCGTTGATGCAAAGATTGGCAAGAATCTGGTCAATTTGTGACAGATCGATTTTGACAAGATGCAGTTCCGCGCCTGGCCGCCACGTTAGCTCAATATCCTCACCCATTAGTTGCCTTAGCAATTTCAGCATACCAGCCACGGCGTCGTTGAGATCCAAGATCTTCGGGGTGATAGTTTGTTTGCGGGCAAAGGCCAGGAGTTGTTGCGTAATCTTGGCCGACCGCTGTGCGATATTCATGATTTCATCGAGACTCTCCCGGCTCGGGTGCCCTGTCTCGATCTGATCCTGACATAATTCGACATAACCCATGATGCCCATGAGCAGGTTGTTGAAGTCATGTGCCACGCCCCCTGCAAGGCGGCCCACGGCTTCCAATTTCTGGGCCTGCCGGAGTTGGGTCTCAAGTTGGACCTCATGAGTGACATCGCGCTTGACGGCGACATAGTTAACGATTGTGCCTGCGCCATCTCGCATCGGAGAGATGGAGGCTTCCTCCTCATACAGCGAGCCGTCCTTACGCTTATTGATGAAATTGCCAGTCCAAACCTTCCCGTTATTCAGCATGGACCACATCTGGCGGTAGAACGCTGCATCCTGCTTGCCGCTTTTAAGGATACGTGGATTCTGGCCAAGGGCCTCTTTGCAGGTGTAGCCGGTCGTTATCTCAAATGCCGGGTTGGCATAAAGGATTGTTCCTTGAGTATCGGTTATAACAATTGTTTCGGCCGCTTGTTCGACCGCTGTCACTAACCGCGCATTGGCTTCCTCTACGCGCCATCGCATCAGTGCCGCCCCGATATGGGAAGCGATTCCTTCCAAAAGCTCAACGGTTTCGAGAGTGAAACATCCTTTCCGCCGAGCATTGAGATGGATCAGTCCAACAATCTTTCCACGCTTCCGAATAGGAATCAGCGCCACTGAAGTATAACCTTGATGGATGCATTGGTTACGTGGGTGCAGGCGTGGATCCTGATCGACCGGGATTTCCAGCAAGGGCAACGAGTCATTGGTCCAGAAACTCCCCCCTGGAGTAAATAACGAATTGGCGGGATCTGTTTTACCGGAAATGACCAGTCCACAGGTACATTCAAGACTGATGTTACCGTTGTTGTCCCGGCAGACTCCGCCATCCGCGCCGTAGGCGATCAACGTGTTTTCTGTCTGCAGAAATTCTTCCGAAAAGCCTTCCTGGGAATAATACGGAAAATCATCTCCATCCTGCAGGCGTATGCCCACGGCATCAAACCCGGTCATTGTTTTCAAGGTGGCAAGAACCTGCCGGAGTGATTCCTTTGAATTTTCAGGTTCATTCAGAAGCCGAAGGATCTCCCTGCCTATTTCGCGATAGGCTTCAGCATGTTTCTGCTCTGAGATGTCCCGAACGTTGCATTGGATTACCTTCTGATGATTTACCAGATAGACGTTACTGATAAATTCCACATAAATCTTTCGCCCATCGGCAGTTTTTAACGGTTTATCGTCGTAGCGAATATATTCTTTCTGCTGTAATTCCAGGAAGTTCTCTTCGTTATCAACAATGTCTCTAAAAAATCCCAGTTCCCAAACCGCTTTACCCAGGAAAGCCTCATATGAGTAGCCTAACAATTTGATCAGGAACGGGTTCACATCCACCACCATCCCGGTCTCCGCGTCAAGAATCAGAATGCCATCCTTGGCTGACTCGAAGAGTCGCCGGTAGCGAAGCTCCGAGGCTGCCAGCAGCACTTCCGCAGGACTCCGATCAGCGTCAACGACTCGCTCCACCGCTATAGGATCATTCAATGTGGTCTTTTGGTTCATAAGGCTTCTATTGGTCCTGTGACCTTTCCCATCTTGCGCTAGATTCAGCCCCTTCCCTATGGGGTCTAACCCTACTGGAACGGCGGTAGGGTTAGACCTCATAGAGAAAGGGATCTGCGCCGGCTACGCTGGGTATTATGAAAAGCATTGTCATCAAAACGAAAAAGATCTTCCTGATTCTCTTCCTTGTGGCGGCCGTCATAACCCCTCGCCAAATGTTGGCCGGATCAGGGCCGCAGCCGGTTGATTTGGGCTCGGCGGCCCACTTCGCCATTCTGGCCGGTACCGCGATCAGTTCAACCGGTGGCGGAATCATTGATGGAGACATCGGACTCAGCCCACTCGGCGGGGAGTTCATCACCGGTTTGACTACCGCTCAAGTGAACGGGACCATCTATGCGGTTGACACCACCGGCCCAACGGGGTCAAGAGCCGATCCCATGCTATTAAGCATGGCCAAAAATGATTTATCCAACGCCTATAACGACGCTACAAGCCGTTCTATCGATCAGATCACGTTGACCGACGGGGAGAATATCGGTGGCCAGAATCTGGCCCCAGGCCTCTATTGGTCTGCGTCCTCGCTGGCGATCACAGGGGATCTCATCCTTGACGCTGGCGGCACCTCAAATGCGGTCTGGATATTCCAGATGGGTTCCACCCTGACCACCGCCGATGGGGGCATAGGAAATCCTCTTAGCCGGGTTATCCTGACGAATGGAGCGCTGGCACGGAACATCATCTGGCAAGTCGGCAGTTCAGCAACCCTGGGAACCTACTCTGTATTCAGGGGGACAATATTGGCTAAAACCTCCATTTCGATGGGGACAGGAAGCGCCATGGAAGGCCGGGCTTTAGCGTCTGAGGGGGCCGTCACATTCAATAGTCAGACAGGAAGTTTGCCCATGCCGGAAGCCCCAAAGTTTACCTATATCTCGACCAGCAACGACACCGTAACCGTCGTCATCAGCACAACACCGTACTACCTTGTGACACTGGAGGCCTGCCCGGATTTGCTCTCAACCAACTGGACAACCGTTACCAACGACACCCCGACGACCAGTCTGTGGACCAACACTGAGCACATCGTAATGGCCGATGTAACCCAGTGTTTCTTCCGAGCCTACCTCACGCCCTAGAACCGCCAGTTAACAAGAATCATCCCTGGCGCCAACTCATCGGGCAAAGCGGTAAACCATGCATTTGACGGAATGAGATTCACTAATCCGATTTGAACCCCTGTTTTCGCTGTGGCCGCATAGTTGACCAATCCCAATTGCAATCCCGTCAGACTCCCCGCATAGTTCACCCAGCCCGTCTGCAGGCCTTTCATCGTGACGCCAGTATAGTTAACCAGCCCGGCTTGCCACCCGAGAAAGTCGCCCTTCACATAGTTAATCGGCGCCCATTCGATGCCCTTATAGGTATCGGCATAGTTGAGAATTAAGGCCCAACTCAAACCGACACTCTCTCCTGTGGATCCGTTCACAATCCCCAGGGCCAATGCCGACTGTGGGTTCTCGCTCCATATACCGAGGGTTAACCCTTCAATCCGGTCGTTCCGGTTGAAGAGAGCGATATCCGGGGTAAGACTCAGCTGAATCGGCGAGTTTCCGGCGATCACGCCACTCGCGACAACGATACCTAATGCAAACAAGATTAACTTTTTCATGGATAATTTCTCCCTTTATCTTTTGTTTCAACCAATTGTAAGTAAACGACATCCAGCGAGCCCGCATATCGCAATGATAGCGGCAAGCTGGAGGCTCCATTTCAATAGTCTATTTCTCATATGCCTCCTTTCATTGGGTTATTTATTCCTATGTGGACTCATCGAGCGAGTCCCGCAACATCTTGGTGGCTCCAGACTTCTCCATCCACCTCTCCTCATCCATGGCCGCGCGAAGTAATAAGCCCCCGCCGACCACGTACACCAAACCGAGAACCATGCCTAGAACCGCTTTGGTTTCAATCGTCCAAGGTAGGAGAATGAAGAGTCCTACATGCAAAAGGACCAGCCCCATGCAGATGAGTCCGATGACCAGCCCCATCCACATCAAACCCAAAGCCGACAACCTGGCGGCCTTTACGCCGTGCAGATAAGCTTTCGCGGACTCGATCTTAAGCAGTTGAATCGATAAACGTCGATAGTTGTCGATGATCGGAACCGCAATTGCCGACAGCACCCCCTTAAACAGGTTTGTGAGCATAATCCACCTGAAGAAAGGAACTATTTTCGATTACGCCCGAGCATATATCCGAGTATCAACCCGGCCGTTGCCGTACCTGCAATGTAGGCCCAGGGATTGTGATGAACACTCTTGTTCACGTCATCGGCAATTTCCTTGGCCTTTTCAATGCTGACCTCTTTGGCATGAGTCACAGCCTCAATTGCGTGATCCCTTTTATCAATCAAAGATTTCATAAGACTACTTTCATTTTCGATAAATAATTCCCTTAAATTCGTGTACTTGTCGGACAAGACTGTCCGCAATTCGTCTTTCTTCTGCTTGGCCGCCTCTTCAAGAAGTTTCAGAGCCTCGGCAATTTTTTCATTACTTGTGTGTTCCATGGTGTCCCTCCTTATCGCAAGTGAATATCATTAATGTTTGCATAGCTACCGGCAGAGTCGTTCAGATACTGCCGGTAACGAGCCTTTTTACTTAACCTTGGTTTCTTCAACCGTCATTTCGTTCTTCACGCTGTTGACGCCCTGAATGTCGGCGACCAACTTGGTGACCAGTGACTTCTCAGCTGCGTTGTTGGCGATACCGGTCAATGTGACCTCGCCAAGCCGTGTCACAACCTTGGTCTTCATGGAACTGGTCGAGTGATGAGTGATCAGCGCCGTTTTCACCTGAGCGGTAATAGAGGCATCATCCATTTTCTCGCCAGCCGTTCGTTCCGTTAGTTCCGGAGTTGAAGCCACCGTCATCTCGTTTTTCAGTTCTTTCACGCCTTCAATATCCTTGGCGTATTCCGAGGTCAGTTCTTTCTGAGCGGCACTGGAGGCTTCCCCTTTCAGCGTGACGACCCCATCCTTCACTTCAACGTCAGTCTTGCTGGCATTGACGTTGCGATGGAATAACAGGGCTATCTTAATTTTTCTAACGATCCAGGTATCCGCGGTGGCGGCGGCAACTTCAGCTTTGGTTGCCAGCTTGTTATCCACGCGGGTGACATCGGGAATATTCGCCGCAGTTTCCTGAGCCAATGTCTTGTGATATTCCTCAGACACGGTCCCGGTCAATGTAACCACGCCATTCTTGGCTTCGGTCTTGACGGTATCGTTAATGAGATAGGTCTTATAGACGTAGCTGTGTTTAAACGACGCTTCAATCCGGTCATCGCTCTCTGACGCGCGCACGGATGAACTCCCGACGAACAGGGCGGCTGTTGCCGCTGAAAACGCCAATCTAACTACTGTGTTTCGTTTCATTTCATTCCTCTTTTATTTGCGGGAGGATATTCCCCCCAATGGTTCACGACTCTTACTTTTGTTCTTCTGAGTGAAAGATAAGGAATAGATCCGACATCTGCTATGGGGTATAACCCACCCATCATGATGCCCACTTCCAATTTCGGATCTCCGGCAAGTCCTCGCCAAATTTGCAGATATAGCGTTTGTGCTCGATCAACTTGTCCGTGAACAGTTGCTTTACAAATAATCCCTTATCACCAAGCTGTGGCAGACGATCAATGGTGTCCATGACCAGGTGAAAGCGGTCCAAATCATTCAAAACGGTCATATCGAAAGGCGTGGTGATGGTCCCCTCTTCCTTATAGCCGCGAACATGGATGTTGGGGTGATTGGTTCGGCGATAGGTCAATCGGTGAATCAACCACGGGTAGGCATGGAAGGCAAAAATAACCGGCTTATCCCTGGTGAACAGTTCGTCGAAATCCAGATCACTCAACCCATGCGGATGCTCAGTTTGAGGCTGCAATTTCATAAGATCCACAACGTTGACCACGCGGGTTTTCAAGTGAGGAAAATGCTGACGCATAAGAGAAACGGCGGCGAGCGTTTCCAGCGTCGGCACATCCCCACAGCAAGCCATGACCACATCAGTATCCCCTTCCTGGTCGTTGCTGGCCCATTGCCAGATGCCGATGCCCGCAGCGCAATGCTTGACCGCGGCCTCCATTGGAAGCCACTGCGGTGCCGGATGTTTTCCCGCAATCACAACGTTGACATAATGGCGACTGCGCAGGCAGTGATCCATCACCGACAGCAGGCAATTTGCATCCGGAGGAAGGTATACGCGCACGACCTCCGCCTTTTTATTCACAACGTGATCAATGAAACCGGGGTCCTGATGTGTAAAGCCGTTATGATCCTGCCGCCAGACGTGCGAGGCCAGCAGATAGTTTAATGAGGCAATCTTCCGGCGCCACGGAAGGTGTGCCGTGACCTTCAGCCACTTGGCATGCTGGTTGAACATGGAATCAATAATGTGAATAAAGGCCTCGTAGCAGTTAAAAAGGCCGTGCCGCCCGGTGAGTAGATACCCCTCAAGCCAGCCTTCGCATTGGTGCTCGCTGAGCATTTCCATCACCCGTCCCGCAGGCGCGAGAAATTCATCGTTCGGCAGGGTTTCGGCATCCCACTGTCGCGGGGTCACCTCAAAGAGGGACTCCAACCCGTTGGAAAGTGTCTCGTCAGGGCCAAATACCCGAAAATTACGCTGCGCACTGTTCAACCTCGCCACATCGCGCAGGAATTTTCCCAGCACATGCGTATCGCCAATGCCACGAACTCCGGGCGAAGGCACCTCGACTGCGTAGTCACGAAAATCCGGTACCTGCAAGTCGCGAAGCAATATCCCTCCGTTGGCGTGGGGATTCGCGCCCATGCGCCGGTTGCCCGTAGGGGCAAGTTCAACCAACTCCGGTACCAGATGGCCCTGATCATCAAAAAGTTCATCCGGCCGATAACTCCTCAGCCAGCCTTCCAAAAGTTTGAGGTGTCCGGGATGGGTGGCCGGATCGGAAATCGGCACCTGGTGCGACCGGAATGTGCCTTCAATCTGCAGACCATCAACCACTTTGGGGCCAGTCCAGCCTTTGGGTGAATTGAGAACAATCATCGGCCAGCGAGGACGTATGGTATGGCCATTGATCCGGGCGTCATTTTGAATTTGCTTAATCTGCTCTACCGCCGTGTCAAGTGCCGCAGCCATGGTCTGGTGCATCGCTTCAGCTTCATGCCCCTCGACGAAAATGGGCATCCATCCATAACCACGGAACAACTGCTCCAATTCCTCATGGGTAATGCGGGCGAGAAGCGTCGGGTTGGCAATCTTGTAGCCGTTGAGATGCAAAATCGGCAACACCGCTCCATCGGTGGCGGGGTTGAGGAATTTATTGGAATGCCACGCTGTCGCAAGAGGCCCGGTCTCCGCCTCCCCATCGCCCACAACACACGCGACAATAAGTTGGGGATTGTCGAACACCGCCCCGAACGAATGACTAAGCGAGTAGCCCAACTCGCCCCCTTCGTGAATCGAACCCGGGCACTCCGGCGATACGTGGCTTGGAATTCCGCCCGGAAATGAAAACTGAACAAAAAGTTTCCGGAGTCCCGCCTCATCCTGACTGATATCGGGATAAATCTCGCTGTAAGTGCCTTCGAGATAGGTATTTCCAACAATCGCCGGCCCACCGTGCCCAGGGCCGGAAACATAGATCATATCGAGCGCATATTTCTTGATGATCCGGTTCAAATGCACGTAGATGAAGTTCTGGCCGGGGGTTGTGCCCCAATGCCCCAGCAGCATATGTTTAACATGTGCCAGAGTCAGCGGCTGCCTCAACAACGGATTATCACAAAGATACATCTGGCCCACTGACAGGTAGTTGGCGGCACGCCAGTAGGCATCCATCCGGTTGAGTAGTTCCCGGGGAAGTGTTTTTGTTTTCATCGGGAACTTTCCTTCAAGGTCGCCATCAACTTATCGAATGGCGCATTGAATTTCGCAACGCCTTCGTCCTCGAGTTGTTGCGCCACCACGTCGATGTTGATTCCCAGTTCAGGCAACCGAATCAATAGGCTCACCGCCTCGGCAACATCTTGTTCGAGTCGGGCCTTCGGTTCTCCGTGGTTGCGATAGGCCTCAATGGTTTCCATCGGGGCTGTATTGACTGTATCCGGCCCGATGAGGGCCTCTACATATTTTACATCACTATAGTCCGGGTTCTTGGTCCCGGTGCTGGCCCAAAGCAAACGCTGAACTCTGGCGCCCTGGGCCGCTAACTTCTTGAAACGGTCGTCGTTGAATAACTGACAGTAGTTTTGATAAGCCGTTTTTGCGCAGGCGACAGCCACTTGACCTCGCATTTGGAGAGCAAGTTCAGACGCATGGCCACCCTGCAGCATTATTTTTTCAAGCAACGGATCCACATGCGCATCAATGCGGCTTACAAAGAAGCTGGCCACAGAGGCCACCGTCTTCAGGCTTTGCCCTTGGGCCGCACGCGCTTCGATACCCGCGATATAGGCTTCCGCTACCTGTCGATAACGCGGCAAACCAAAGAGCAACGTCACGTTGATATTGATTCCTTCACTGATCAGCGTCTGAATGGCTGGTACCCCTTCGGGGGTTGCCGGGACTTTGATAAAAACATTGGGCCGATTCAGGGCGCCCCACAACCGCCTCGCTTCCTGCAGTGTGCCTTCGGTGTCATGCGCCAGATGGGGATTGACCTCTAGACTGACATACCCGTCTTTGCCGTCCGTCCCATCGTACAGTGGACGAAACTCATCAGCGGCACTTCTCACATCATGCTGGCTTAGGGCTTCATAAATCTCCACGGGCCCCTTGCCCTCGTGAAATAACTTTTGGAAATCTGCGTCGTAATCGTGGCTTTCAACAATCGCTTTTTCAAAGATGGAGGGATTAGAAGTCATCCCTCGCACGCCATCCTCCTTGATCAGACGCCAGAGTTCGCCGCTCGTGATTAAGTCTCTTCGTATATAATCCAGCCAGAGGGACTGACCGAACGTTTTCAATTGTTTCAGGGGGTTGTGATTCATTTTCATAGTATTGGCGTGAAAGGTTAATCTCGCCCCCTCCCGGATGCTATAGGGTGTAACCCTACTCCGGATTGTTCCCCCTCCAACACTCTGTAGGGTTTCACCCTATATAATATTGCCGGCCGGTTTCATAATCTCTCTAAACATGTGTCAATAATAACATCAACACAACCGTAAAAAGGGAAGAAGCTCATGAGAAAGTTAATATATCAATTAGGGTTTGTCGGGGTGGTTGCGACCCTTGCAGCAGGTTGCTGTACGTATCAAAAGGAGGAAGTGAATGTGCCATGGACTGCTGTTCCCGCTATAGTCCAGTCCACGATTACGGCACACCAATATGGAGGCACCGTGGGCAAGATCGAGAAAGAAACAATGAAAGGCAACGTTGTTTATGAAGCCAAGATAAAGGGACCTGAAGGCCAGTCCAGCGAAATCAAAGTTGCAGAAGACGGAAAGCTCATAAAGTACAAAGGGTGTGATAATAACTGTAAGGATTAACGCCTCACCTTTCCTGTTCCAGTTTATCTGTAGGTCATCATAACGGCACACTGCCGCTTATGATGACTCACCTCCAGACAAAACAAAAATCAGGCCTTTTCTGCTGTTTTGTCATTTTCATTTGCTGCCCAGCGGGATCTTAAAATTGAGGCGTATCCCTTTGTCGAGCTTAGATGCAATCGTGAGTTTGCCGCCTATCATTTCCGCCTGCATTTTGTGTCAGGAAATCTCTGATAACAAATCGGATCAAGGAGACATCAGCCAGTCTTTGAGGGTGGTGAGGTCTTTGCCTTCTTTAGCCAGGACCAGCATTTCTTTATCACGTCTAAGCCAGCGCCAAATGTCACGACCATACACTCGCAGCAGGTCTTTCAGGCGGACGATATAGTAGAAGTAAATTCGAATGGAGTCGGCTGGAACTGGATAAAGACGGGCCATGGCTTCCCGCGGAAGAAAGAAACCTTTCATGAAAATCATCACCTTGTCTTTAAGGCTAGAGGATCCCCAAAAACGAGCAACGGCGGGCCACATTGATAGCGGAGGCCCCGTTCGTTCCTTCCGCGAAAAGATCTGCTCCCGGGCTAAAGCAATATAGCGTTCGTCAAAATCGCGGGGTTTGAGAACCTCCAGCAAATCCGAAGGCAACGTGACTGCCAGCAAATCACGGGTCAGTATTAACGTGAGGTATACACATTTCTCGACACCCCATTCATGGGCGCGGCGCTGCATAAGCTCCCAATCAAGACTTTTTCTGCTTGGTTCAAGAATTTCGCCGATGTCACAGAAGAGTTTCAGCCCGGGTTCGAATCCATGCGAACAACCGGCATGGATACAGAGGTGGAGCAACAGATCTTCCGGACACAAAACCGCAACATCCACTCCCGCGATGAGGGCAGGCCGTGATCTTTCCCATAACCCCACAGTGTCAATGGAAAAGGGAAACTGTGAAGACAAAAGTCGCCAATGGATCTCCAAACTGACATCCCGTTTGGGCATGACATAGACAAATTCATTGTTGTCTTTCCCTACTATCCTGTGCTGCTCGTTGGGAGTGCAACCTATTTCAAGCAGAATGGCATCCACCTGCATCAAATCATCCTGCTTTACCAGAAGATCCAGGTCACCCATGAAGCGGAGCGCCCGATTAGTGTAAACAAGTTCTGCCAGATGCGCCCCCTTGAGCGCAATGACCGGAATCTGTTCGAGGTGTAAGCGCTTTAGAACCAAACCGAGATTAAGGTATAATTTCAAATTCCGGGCCGCATTTTCGAGATAGGCCTGTCGCATTATTGCCACCACGGTGGAAGGCATGGATACATTAGAATGGACGGTTCGTACTCGATGGTACAGCAAGGGCGTTATCCCATGCCGTCCTGACTGCCGGAGGAGTTCATCCCAATCCCCTTCCGACAGAGGGGGATCAACCATGCCGTCCCCTGATCTGCCCAGGCTCGTGCGCAGGCAGGCAAGTAGAAATTGATCAATATTATTCATCGGTAATGCTGGGCTTGCATTTCGAACAACCGGGAATAGGTGCCGCCCGAACGCACAAGCTCATCATGGGTCCCCCCTTCAATGATGCCGCCATGCTTCATCACAAAAATACGATCTGCCATCCGAACGGTGGAAAAGCGATGACTGATCAGGATCGCGGTACGACCGGACACCAGTTGGCGAAAACTCTGAAAGACCTCATATTCCGCCTTGGCATCCATCGAACTCGTGGGCTCGTCAAGCACGATGATCTGTGAATCTCGCATGAATGAACGCGCCAGGGCCACTTTCTGCCACTCTCCAATGCTCAGTTCCTCACCATTCTCAAATTGCTTGCCTAGAATGGTGTCATAACCGTGCGGCAAGGCGCGGATGACCGCATCCGCACCGGACCGGCGTGCGGCAGTGATGATACGGTCATGGTCAGGCGGCAGGTTCGTATTTCCAAACCAGATATTCTCACGTGCTGAAAGATGGTAGTGCGCATAGTCCTGGAAAATGATGGAGATTTCGTGTCTCAGCGCTTTTGTGTCAAATTGGCGGAGATCAATCCCGTCGAGGGTGATCGTCCCGCCTGTCGGATCATAGAGGCGACATAATAACTTCATCAGAGTTGTCTTGCCGGATCCATTCTCGCCCACCAAGGCCACCACTTCCCCCGGCCTGATGGTGAGGGAAATATCTTCAATCGCTTTTCGTGAGCTGCCCGGGTATTGAAAACTCACATGAGTCAGCACAATGCCATTTTGCATCGGTTGCGGTACCGGTTTGGCCTGAACCGGTTCCATGACCGTTCGTTTCAGGTCGAGGAACTCGTAAAGATTTGTCAGGAAAAGGTTGTCTTCATACAACGCCGCCAGGTTGTGCAATATCCCCTGCAGTGATCCCTGTACACGCTGAAACGCCTGGTAATACATCACCATATCACCCACTGTGATCCGGCCCCCCACCGCCTGGGAAGCCACATAAGCATATGAGCCGTAGATGGCCGCGGTGGCAAGGGCCTGGGCCGAAAAATCAGCGGAGGAACGCCTGCGCGTAATGGCCAGTCGCCCTCTACGCAGTTTCAAGCGAATTTCCTGAAACCGGCGTTGGAACAGAGATCCGAGATCATACAGGCGAATTTCCTTGGCGTGGATGCTGTCGGTGAGCATTGAGTTGAAGTAGTCGGCTTTCCGTTCCGTGGATGTCTGCTCGCGTTGCCAATGATAGATCTTGCCGCTATAGATGAATCGAACCGCGGCACCCGTCATAATGGCCATGAACAGGACGACGGCGATAACCCATTGGAATGAAAAGAGCAGTGCGGCGATGGCGAGCAGTGAGATTCCATTCTGGCCCAACTGTGCCAACCCATTCACGATACTGATAGGGCGGGAGGGGGCCTCGCGTTGGGCGCGGTGAAGGGTATCGTAGTATCGTGCACTCTCGTAATATTCCAGATCGACCTCCACCGACTTGGCGAGGAGAATATCATTCATGTGATCCGTAACGATGAAACCCTGCCATTCGCTGACCATGGCCCCGAGCGCTTGGATCAAGGCGGAAAAAAGGGTAACGGCGCCCATGCAGGCAACAAGTAACAATACATGCTTAAGGGCTCCGGCTTTGTCGGGGGATGTCACCCCTTCGGTCACGGCGTCGACCATTAGTTTCGTGAGATACAGTGGGAGTAACGGCAAGATTCCCTGAACCACAATGAGGAACGAATTTGCCAGGGTCCAGCCCTTTGCGCTCTGCCAGACAAAACGCACGGCGCGCCCAAGCTGGAAGGTGCGGCGTATTTTTAATTTTATCGACTCAGTTTGCGCTTTCATATTTACACCTGCGCATCAAGGACCTGCTCAATCTCTTTCCAGAAAGAACCGGTCAAACTGATATGAAGTACATAAGTAGGGATCACCTGCGCCAAGACGCACAGGTTGTTAAAGCGTTCCAAATGAAGGGCACAGACTTCTTCCTTGAAAAGGCCCAGCGGCATGAACATGGAGGCTTGTCTGACGCACTCCACAAGCATGCTGACGGCGTGCCCCGGGCCCACCTGTTCCGCCCGGTCTTCAGTTGCCTGAGCCAGAACAAATATGCCCTTGAGGGGTATGGCGCTCTGAACGTCCCATGTGCCGCCCGGTCCCCCTTCAAGAAAACGGCTCCACGTGGGCCAGGGATGGGCCCAGTACGTGCCTTGTGGATCCCGCACCACCAGCGTGGTATCGTCGCAGAGTGAGCGCCACGGGGCTGGAAACCGGTTGCTGGCGGTGGTCTTGCCTGTTCCCCCGGGCGCCGTCAGGATCACGCCCCTCCCCTCCCGTTCCGCGAGAGCCCCGTGTATAAGGACGCCTCCACGTGCCTGTGTTTCACGGGCAATAATAAGGGATAATCTCGAAAGATTAATATGCGGACCGCCCCAATATTCGTTTGTATTTAAAATACAGGTCACGGAGCCTTCAGTTTCGGATGCCAGAGGAACATAAGAACTGGCCGCAGAGGATTGCGGGTCAACCTGGACGAGAAGGTGGCAAAGGTTACCTTGAGGACACGGTCCACTTGCGCTCGACGTACTGCGTAACTGCATGGTGTGCCCGAGTTGTGCGACAATACCCGCCGCTTCCTTGTCGCCAGCGGAAATGACCCAATGACTCCCATCAGTCAAAACGAGGTCATGCCGCACGGTCTGCTTCAGATTCGGAGGCGTTGACTGGTGTCGTTCGGACAAAATCTGCCGGTTCACCCGATCCCGGTCTTGCTGTCCTGGAAGCGCTTTTCCATCAACAAGCAAATGAAATGGGCGCTGGATATACCATCGCTGTCCCGGCTCATTGCATCGTCCGATGACACGCTTCCCCAGCAAAAGCTGAAATTGGTCATGGCCTTGGGAGTGAAATACAACGACGCGCGGTCGGAAGGCAGGCGGTAACAACCTTGCGATCAAACCCCAGTGTGAGAGGGACTGATAAGCAGGATGCAATAGAGGCGACACCCCGCGATCCAGGATTCGGCGCCAACGGAACCAGCGGCTGGTCAGCCGGCCCTGTAACCCGCCTGCAATCTTGCGCTGGCTCTGACCGCGCCAGGCGGCGACCACCTGGCCTTTAATGTTCTGCGGCAAAATAAGGAATGCATCCTCCCGGGCATTGTTGTCGCCGCGCGTGGAAACCCCTTTTGCGGTCACGCGTATAATGCGGTGTACGACCGGCTGATCCGTGTCCGGCGGCAGAAAATATATCACATCGCCTACACGCGGAGGCCTGTGATCATAAGGCCTGACCTCCATCATCTCCGGCTCGCGCAGAGTCGGATTCATGCTCGGCCCAATATATGCGGCGAAGAACATGGCCCGCTGCCTTCCTGAAATTATTTCGGATCCCCATTTCTGATCGCGCTGGAGGATGACGGTGCGGCATTTGCCCCTAAACGGGAAGCGGGGAAAAGGCCTGCGGCATCCGCCTGTTCACAGAACCAGTTCGCCCCCCACAGGCTACCTTTGCTGTAGTAGTTTTGGGCCAGACAGGAACCGCGGCAGCGTTCTTTCATCAGGCATCGGCCGCAGATCCCTTCCAATCGCCTGGGCAACCCCTCACGGATCTGATTCAAGATCGGGTTGTCCCGCCACACGTCTTCCAATTTATCCTTGCCTACCATACCGAAAACCAGTTCCGGCACTTGTTCACCGATACCGCAAAGGGCATAGTGACCGCTGGCGATGACCCCCAGAATGCCGAAAATCCCGCAAGTGGTACACCCATCGCCATGGGCGATGCTCTGAAGGGTTTTAAAAGCATGCGGGTAATGAAAGAAGAGCTTCATCGTGGTCTTGGGCGCCAGATCCTGCTCCACGTGCTTCCCCAACTTAATGAGTTCTGCAATGTCCAGGGTTTCCTGATTATCGTGCAATGTTTCACCCCTTGCTGTGGGTTGCACAACATTGAACTTGAGTGAGCTCGCACCGAGGGCTTCGACCATGGTGACAATGGTATCAACCTGGGCGGCATTGATGCGCATGATCGTGAAGATGACCTGCGGCTTGATCCCGGCAGCCACAAGATTACGAACCGCTTGACAGGCGGCATTAAAGGAGCCCGGCACCCCGCGCACCCATTCGTGGGTTGCGGCATCCGTGCCATCGATGCTTACAGAGACGAAACGGTCGGGAATATTAGCGATCTCAGCAGCAATCTCGGGTGTACAGAGGAGCCCATTGGTCTCGACTGTCAGTTTCAATCCTTCACGCCTGACAATATCCAGAAAACGGGTGAACTGGGGATGCAGTAACGGCTCGCCTCCTGTAAGTTTGACGCCACTCAACCCCAGCGGCTTGGCTTCGCGGATGGCGGTCTCAAACAACCCCACCGGCAAGGTTGGGTAATGCTTGCCTGTGGCATCAAATCGGGGCCCCATCCAGCAATGCCGGCACGCCAGGTTACACCCTTCGGTCAAATAGAAATACAACGTGTCAAGTGTGCGCATGGACGTCTGCTCCGCCTTTTGTGGGTTCATATCCTTTGACAAGTTCATGGAATGCTGCCGCCTTCTGCTAAAAATCGTCGTAAACAGGCATCCGGGCTGGGATGGTCAACCGTGCCCGTGATGGAATAGGCCAATCCCGGACAGTTGCCTGTGCAATACGCGGTATAATCGCATCCGGAGCAAAACTCGAAGCCGGTTAGCGGGATCGTATGCCGGTTACGGAGTTGGTTCAGAGCCGGACTGTCTTCCCATATTTTGGCCAACCCATCCTGATTGATGTGCCCCAATTCAATATGGGACAACATGTTACAGGGAACAATGGTACCATCGGCACGAACGGAAATTTTAGTGCTGGGACAGCCGCATGCGGTGAGGCGCCCCCCGTTGTGAAAGGCCGGCTCGCCTTTTCCCCTCGCCTCCTCCATCCGGCCCCACATCCGTGCATCCGTCAATGGTCCGGCGTTGGATGAGATGCGCCCAGGGTATTTTGTAGAGAGACGCAGCAAAGTTGCCATGGCTTCCTTCCGCTCAGCGGTACTTAACAGTAAATCATCTGCATTCTTACAGCAGGTCCCCATGTACCCTGCCGCATTGGTACTGAAATTGGGCAGGCCCAATTCATTCAGAAGAAAGTGAGCCGTGTTCTCCAAATCATGTACGTTGTTCCGATGAATGGTGACACGCACCGCCACCTTGATTCCATGGCGCTGCAGGGTGCGAATACCACGGACTGCACCCTCAAAAGAACCCTTCCCGCGGCAGGTGTCATGAACTGCGGCACAAGAGCCATCGATCGATATCTGGACATGCTCGCAACGACCGGTTCCGGCAATGAAAGCGGCAATCTTATCGGTTATCAGAGTGCCATTGGACAGGAAAGAGAAGCGCATGTGGTTACGGATGATCCCCTCAAGGAGCAACGGGAGATCTTCGCGGATAAAAGGTTCCCCTCCTGCGAGAGTGAGACTCATCACACCCAGTGATCCAAGTTCGTCGAAGAACTTAAGCCATTCGTCCGCGGGAAGATCACGATACTCTACTGCCGGATTATTAAAGAAGTAACAGTAACGGCACCGCAGATTGCAGCGCGCGGTGAGTTCAATATCCAGGTTGCGCGGGGATCGCATTACTTTTGGCATCTCTGGCGCCTTCTCGTCCTTGAGTTCCCCGGACATAGATTATTTCCGCTCCAGTTCCAGCCCTGCAAACCCACTGCCAGCCAGCCTGTCAACAAAGGAGGTGATCTCCTGGCAAGCCGCTTCCGGCATATCTTCAAAGCTGGTTTTGATCTCCGACACGATATCCGCAAGACTTCGCTTGCCGTCCATTCGTTTCCAAACCGCTACCCCGACCGGATTGGTACCCACCGCCTCGGCGGTATCGGGATTAAAAAGCACAGCCCAGTCGTCGAACTCCTCCCGGAGCACAACAAGGGGATTGGCAATCGGTCTATCTGTTTGATTCATGGATGATTCTCTCCTCAATTATTGGGATAACAGTCTCGGCCTTGGGAAGAACAGGAGTTAAACATATCTTCGTCATGCCCCTGGGTTTACAGAGGCATAACAAAGATCAACATCCCGAGTGGCCCCGAAGGGCAGGCTCAGGCGCCCGGGAAAGTACCGGGCGTGCAGGCAGCAGTTGTTGCAGTAATGCCGGCCGTGCAAGCGGTTGTTGCCGTCGTGCCCGCCGTGCAAGCACCCACACTGGCCGCAGTTCCGGCTGTACAATAACCGGGGGTCCCGCTTGTTACAGGCCCCGCCGCACAATAGGTACCGGAACCCACGCCACCAACTGAACCGCCAGTTTGGCAAACGGGGCCACCACCACCGCCTCCGTTTACAACTGAGCTCCCCGCTTGGCAGGCTCCAGATCCCTTGGCCATTTCACCCAAGGGCACAAAGACAGGGGACTCGTACTTAGATTTACCTGCAGTAGTATTTTTCGTCATTTGAACATCTCCTTTACTCGTTTCGTTCTTTCATCGACATCAACGATGAAAATACGAAAACATCCGGTTTTCGGATATGGGGTAAAACCCTACCTCCGAGAAAGGTCAGATAATTGTCAATTGGACGCTGCTTTCGATAATGCCCGCCTCAATGGCGTATCGGGTTAATCCCGCCGTATCGTGAATATCGAGCTTCCGCATGAGATGATCGCGATGTTTTTCGACTGTTTTGATGCTGATTCCCAGTGCTGAAGCAATTTGCTTGTTGGCTTCGCCTTCGGCAATCAGCTGAAGCACCTCGATTTCACGGGAACTCAGCGGAACCGTCGTTGAGATGAACAGCCCTTTACGATTCAGGGTTTCATGCTTCAGTTTACTACGCCGACTGGAAATAGAAGGACTGAAATACGTATTCCCCTTGTGAACTTCCCGGATCGCCTCAGAAAGAAAATGGGCGGAAGTTTGCTTGATCAGGTATCCTGCCGCGCCCAGAGTTGTCACTCTTTCCACATAGGCATCATCACTATGAGCCGAAAGAATGAGAATCCTTGTACCGGGGATATCATGAAGAATCTGACGTGTGGCTTCCAGCCCATTAAGTTGCGGCATGGCAATATCCATAATCACCACATCAGGTCTGAGTTTAGCCGTCATTGCAACAGCCTGATGACCGTTGGACGCTTCCCCGACCACCAAAACATCATGCTCGATTGCCAACAAATGCTTCAGCCCTTCCCGGACAATCATGTGGTCCTCAGCCAGCAATACAGTGATACGTTTTTCTTTGTTCATGTGCGGTGCTGCTCCTTAAACGGCATCTGGGCATGGATGGTTGTCCCTTTCCCCGGTGCGGACGTAATGCTGAATTTGCCGCCAAGCATCTCCATTCGTTCCCGAATCCCCAATAGTCCTAATCGCTTGCAGTTCTTCACGAATAAAACTTGATGGACATCAAACCCCCTCCCATCGTCGGTGATGTCCATACAAACGGCACTGTTCGTCCTTCGGATGTGGACCTCCACCCGACTCGCACGGGCGTGGCGGGCAACATTGGCCAACGCTTCGTGAGTGACACGGTAAAGCGCGGTACGTTTGGCGTTGCTTAATTTTTCAATTCCGGCGGAGGCGGTCAAACTCACCCGAATGCCCGTTTTGTCGGTGAAACCTTTCAAGTACGTTTGGAGGGCAGGAATCAACCCTAGATCATCGAGCACGGCCGGTCGCAACTCGCAGGCAAACCGATGGACGATGTCGACCGACTTTTCCACCATTCGCTGAGTTTGTGAAATACTCTCTGCGAGGCCTTCAGTATTGGCCGAAGCTTCTTTTTTCAAAGAAGCCAGCCGGACATTGATGCCGGTCAGCATCTGGGCAATGACATCGTGAAGTTCACGGCTGATGCGCTTCCTCTCGTCCTCTTGAACAGATAGAATCCCACGGGATAGCAGTTGCAATTCTTCCTGTAAAAGCCGGGATTGTTTCAGCAGCAGACCGGAATGCGCTTCGCTTTTCCGGAGCGTTTCCTCCAGGGACTGGCGCCGGGTGATTTCCTTCTTTAATTGGCGGTTGGAGGCGGCAAGAGCACGCGTCCGCTGGGCCAATCCATGATTGAGTCGGCCCAAACTGAGCGACGCTTCTTTGGCAACACGGTGAGTGCGTTCAATGGGAGTAATGACTTCGGCAAAAAACATTCGTGCCCGCCGGATTAAACGCCCACGGAGGGGGATATCGTTGATAGATAAAACCAAATCCTGTAAAGCCTGCTCATGGATCATCGCCAAATCAAGAGTTTCCATCCCCAATGTCAAGGCATGATGCCCCAGTTTTAGCGCTGGTCGCAGACTCACGGTTACCCCTTGAGTGAGATAGCGTTGCAATGCCGCCTGATAGGCATGCAAAAGTTTTTTCTGCTTACGTTTCATGGATGAGGCCAAATTCATGAGCTAAGCGGTGGATAGGTTTTATTGATTCTCGCACCAGCCGTTGCGTTTGAGCAATCTCTTTTTCAAAGGTGGCCGTATTGGCTTTTGCCGCTTTTTTCAAGGTCAGCAGCCTGAGATTGATAGCCACCAGTGTCTGGGCGATCTCATCATGAAGCTGGAGGCTTGTTTTTCGCCGTTCACTTTCCTGTGCGGAGAGAATTTCACGTGTTTGAGTCCGTAGACGGGTTTTCAAGCGACTTGACTCCTGCAATAACTGGATACGATGGTGCCCGCTTTTTTTGAGAGCGGCTTCGGCGGCCTGACGTTGGGCAATGCCGCGTTCCAAACGCCGCTCTGACGCAATAGATTCCTTGGTACGCCGCCGCAGAGTCCGGGCCAATTGATTGACATGGACGTTAGCCTTCAATGCAGCACGGTGCGTGTTTTCGATAGGGACAATCGTTCTGGCAAAGAAACGCTTCGCCTTGTCGATGAGGTGCTGATTTTTTTGGGCCGTGCTGTTTGGTGGCACGAGAGTCATCAGGGCTTGTTTGTGTATCAGGGCGAGATCCAGTGGTTCCAGACCAAGCTCCGCAGCCCGTTGTCCCAATTTGATCGCAGGTTCTGTTTTTGAATGCACACCTTGATCAAGGTATTTGCCCAGTCCAGCCTGATAGCGCTGGGACCATTCGGTTATCATATTCATTGTCATCGTGCACATCGATTGGAGACATTTTGTGTCCGCAACTACTCTTTAGCATAGTTAAGATAGATTATAGGCTCCGTCCTTACAATGGGGTATAACCCTACCTATTGATGGTTATCCCCGAATGACACGGAGCAGAAACACAATGATTGCGATCACCAGGAGGAGGTGAATATACCCCCCCATTGTGTTATCGCTGACCAACCCCAGCACCCACAAAACCAACAGTATAACAGAGATAGTCCATAACATATGATGCTCCTAGTTTAACATCTGGGCTTCAGCCTGAAGCCAGTGTTGCGTCTCTCGCCCCTGCGGACAGCATTCCGCCTGATAAATTTCGTAAGCCTTTCGTGACACTTCATCATGCGACGGTTTGGCCTTGATTGCCTCTTGGGCGCTGTGCGGAGGGACCGTCTTTAGTTGCCCCATAGCCGTTTCAACATTCTGCAGGGAGCGTGACTGGTGTTTTTGTTTATTTTTCATGACAACAGGTTAGACGTGATCTGTATTCGGCGCCATGGGGTATATCCCTACTGCGGACAGGAAAAGATCAATGCCGCCAGTCTTCTCGAGGAGGGAGTCGCCGTGAGCCCGACGGATGTCGTCACGCTTCCGTACAAGGTCGACCTGCTGTTGCGGGAGCCGCAGCGCCTTGCCGGGATGCGGGACCGGATGAAGCAACTGGCACAACCGCGGGCAGCCTATACGGTCCTCGAGACCCTGCTCAGAACCCCGTCTAAAATCCGTTGAGCGGAAGCAATACCTGAGCGCCATCAGGGAGCATTGAGTGCCGCATTAACGGCCGACTTCAGGGTGTTGGCATCGGTCACCCCGGTAAACTGTCTGACCGTTTTTCCATCCTTGAACACGATCAGTGTGGGAATGCTCTTTATGTTGAATTTTACTGCCACTTTATGCGCGTTATCCACATTCAATTTCGCCACCACGGCCTGATTCTCAAGCTGATTTGCCACGGCCTCTACAATCGGTCCTTGCGTCCTGCAGGGCCCACACCAAGGTGCCCAAAAATCCACCAGAATCACCCCTTTCGCAATCTGCGAATCGAAACCGGACTCATCCATCACCAGAACTTTCGAGGGCATCTCCGCGTTTTCCGCCGGCTCTTTTTTGCCGCAACCGGCTAAAATCGCTCCGCAACAGAGCACTACGACAACCTTGGTGATGGATCGAGCAGGCATAATATGGTTTCTCATTTAGGTAATCTTTCTACTCTTTTCTTTCGAAATAACAAGTTTCACTGAGACGGCACGGTAACGGTATGGCTGTTGTGCGATCCCACCACAGCGCCAAAGCCCATGCCGTGCTGAATCAGGCGTTTGCCCGTGATTGCCTGAGCGGCGAACGTCGTTCCCCATAGAAGGATCAATACAACCCCAATCAACACCCCTATGCCCAGTACATTTTCGATAGGATTGTGCTCATGCATACCTGAAGGATGGCCTTAGTAACTTGTGGGTACTATGGGGAGTAACCCTACCGGTCGTACGCTGTCGCTAACCTGTTGAACAGTATCCACAGATGGGGTGGCCGGATTGAGGGGTGGCCGGAGCGGGTTACCGCGTGCGGTCCGAAGGCGTGTTGTAATGTTGGCCAGTCGAACTAAAGTCCACGTTAATGTCTGTCGGGGGGTAAAAGCGTCTACTTCTCACCGCTGAGACTCTCACTATTGAGACACGATGCAACCGTGAGAATCGCTGATAGCCAACTATCACCGATCTTGATGATTCCCTGACATTAAGACCCAGGTTTTCGGATGTATTGAGCTGAACTGTAAGGACTTTGTCAAACCCCGCCCTCACCCCGTTCCGGCACGCCGAGTGCTATAAATATAAGATGACCTGAGGTTGGTGTAGTTCAGGACGGCGTCTCAGACGTCAACAAGTTCTGTCTCAACTGACCGACTGGGGCACCCGATAGCAGGTAAATGCTTGCCTTAACGACCGCAGCTTAAAAAACTGCGGTCGCTATTTTTTGTAGCCCAATCATCCTGAGAATAAGGAGTGAACTACGGGACAATTGGTTTTGTTTTAGTCGAAGTCACGGCCAATTGCTCAATAATGCTATTTTGCATGCGGCTGGGATAAGTGCAGTACGCTACAATCCCGACATCCGTATCAATCATGGATTTGACCCCGTTAATACCTGAGACCAGCATTCCAATCTGATCTTTCTCCGAAGGGGTCAGGTTGTTTCCGCTAGCAACCTCTCCTCCGGGGTGCTACCAGGATTTTACAAGCCTGACACCATAGTAGTTATTATCGACCAGCGGTTCAACTGACCACCCTTTGTATAACCACGGTTGTTAAGATGTTCTTTGACCAGGCGGCCCGAACCAACTCGTTTTTTGAGCCGTTGCAGGCCGCTCTCCCGATTGTGCTGATCCTTTCTTGCACGCTTGTCAGCGTAGGCGACGATCAGTCGATGCCCTTTGCCAAAACTGTATTTCTCCTGGATTTGCTGCAAAACCGGCAGGAGCGTCTTGCCCTCGAATGTGTTGCCTTCAAAAATGTCATAGCCGATTGGATAAGCTAACCGGGCAACGACAATCTCTCGAAACATCGGCTCAGGTA
>Ga0118677_10001213_pt1 | contig 55396 bp, 50 predicted proteins | sample AliMusrvi5mmetaG_FD_86154 | JGI IMG/M metagenome (GOLD analysis project Ga0118677, IMG submission 86154)
TTTCGAGCTACTCATTCTGCAATGTGAACTGGTTGCTCTGCTTGGCGATCTGAAGCGCCGGCCCATCCGGGCCGAGCAGGGTTGCCGTCACACCTGTGATGGCATTCAGGTCGTTCACGACATCGCTGATCTTTCTCCAGACCCAGTAATCGTCAGGAGCCATCGTCACCGTTGGGATGGTGTAAGTGACACCATTCAGAACGACCGTGACCAACCCGATGCAGACAGTGATGGTCATGCAGAGAGACGTGGAGCTGACAGAGATCCCTGCCCACTGCGTCAAACCGAGCTGCAAACAAACCTGGTCCTGCTCGCCTTCATAGGTGCTGTCCTGGCGGCACGTCGTGGCCAGATAGCAGCGTTCGAGGAAAGCAACGGAGTCCTCGCCCAGCATACGAGTGAGGCCGACATTCAGGCCTGCGATGTCCGCATAGGTCAAGCTGTTTACGCGCTGAATCTGCGTGGAAGTGTTCATCGGTTACTCAAAGGAAACGCTGTCGTAGGTGTCGGTCAGATAGATGGCCAGACTGTTCGGATCGAGAATGTATCCGTCGTATCTCGGCTTGACTGCGACTGCATTGCTGCCCGTCCACAACCAGAGCGTTCCCATCGCGTCATAAGCAATGCCTTGAATCGCGGGCACGATGTTGGAAAGGTCGTAGGTGTTGATGACTGGAGTTGCAAGGTTTGGATAGGGAACTTCATCGGCAGTAGCTGTCTGGCCGTTTCCCATGCACTCCAGCATCAGGACATAAGTCCCGATCATGGTCAGAGCCAGAGAAACTGGTGCTGGGGTGGAAAGTGCCCTGGATTGCCATCCTGCGCTTCCCGAATACGCAACGAGCGTTCCATCCGGAAGCAGGACTTGAAAGTTGCCGTCAGGAGTCATGACGAGGTAGCGCCAGTTGGAAGCCGTTGATGCCGAGCCGTAAGGCACTGGCAGCAGGATCGCGTACCGAATCGCTCCTGGCTTGGAGATGTCGTACTTGACGTTGAGTCCATACAGAGGTTCGGTCGTCATCGCCGGCGCGGAGAGCTGGCCAGGAAGCGGCTCGCGCCTATCCCAGTAAATGAGGCTCGTTCCTGCCGCTCCCAGAATGCCCCAGGTGTTCGGTTCCACAGCGATCACGCCCAGAGGCGTGGTCATGGCGTAGGACTGGATGTATTCGAGGGTGCTGAAGTTGTCCATCATGTACAGCTCTTTGAGCAGGTTCTCGCCTGTCGAGATGAGCCAGTACCTGTCGAACAACGTGTCCCGGAAAATGGGATGGGTGTACGGCCGCGTGCTGTCTGGGACTGCCGGAAGGTTGAACGGCATCTGCCAGCAGCGCAGTCTGACGCCGGCGGGAAGCCCGCGGACGATGATGCTGGAGATGTTCTGCCAGGTTTTGATACCGGTGAAGACGCCCTCGTTCGACGCGGTAATCGTCTCGCTGGCGCCTTCCTGCTGGTCGGCCCAGACGGGCAAAGGATATTCCTCGCCCTGCACAAAGATGCTGAGCGACATCTGGCTGCCTTGGACGCCTTCGACCCAGAAGGTCAGGATATTCGGAATGGGCAAGGAAAACGGACCCAGACTCTGGGGATTCCAGATGCTCACCGTAGAGTCGCCGCTGCCGGTCACGTCGAAGAGGACCGGACAGGTCATGGGAACCTGCGCCTGCGAAGAATCTGCGATGTAACCGGTCGGAACCGGCAACCTATCGTCGTACGGTTGAATGGCGATGTTCTGCGAGGTCGAACCGGAGGTGATGGTTCCAATCACCTGGTTCAAGAGGGTCTGCCCTGGCGCCAAGGGAAAGTCACTCGGCAGCTTCACCATGTAGTAGACACCGCGGTTATCGATTCCTGTAGGACACGTTGCCAGAGTGCGCGAAGCGATCTCCCGTGCAATGCGCTGCTGACTGTCGTCAAGAGCGATGGCCGCAGTGTTCAAGAGTTGCGCATCGATTGTGTAGGGCTCTTCGCGGACACGCCGGTCAGTGATGTCGAAGTAGTTCAGCAGAACCTGAGTCCGATGGGATCGGTAAGAAGGCAGCACAGGTGTAGACGCCGCAGTTGTACCCACCACGATCGAGATCGCCATCGTGCCTGTGATCTCGTTCAGTGTGGCAGATACCGTCGTGGTGAACTGCGGCCGCGCTCCGTTGGTCTGAGGATTGGGCGCCCGGACAGCGATGACCGTGCCGCCGCTGGTGACCGAAAGGCATGCAGTGTTCGTTGTCCAGGTGCAAAGCGCCGTCACATTGAGCGTCGACCCATCGCTATAGATAGCGGTGGCCGTCAACTGCTCCTGACTTGAGATCGACAGGGCCGTCTGTGGTCCGGAAACTGCGATCGAGACAAGTGTGGCCGGCATAGGGTTCCTGATTACGACGCGGAAGTCAGAACGATCGGATTCGAGATGGAAGTTTCAACCACGATGCGTTCGCCTGTCTGAGGCTTATGAAGCCTCTTCTGGGCAATACGCGCAATTCGGTTCAGAAATTGATCTTTAGTAAGAGTCCATTTCATGTGGTTACAAATCGCACAACAAGGAACACAGTTCACAAAGTGGTATCCAAGATCGTTGTCAAGCCTATCAATGCCGTTATACAGAAAGACGCCATACGTTCTGGCGAGATTCGCACCTTGGGTCGGAGGTTCACCGCAATAGTGACATTCTCCCGACACTAGGCTCGTGAATTCCTCACGAGTCAACGAAAACTCAAGACTGCGTTTAACGGACTGACGTTGGTAGTCCCCGTAGAGTTTGTTGAATGCTGATTCGGAATACTGTTTCTTGTAATGCCCGCAATATCTACACGCGGTACTGGCGCCATGAATCAGGTTTGACTGATAGACTGTGTTGTCTCTTCCACAGTCGCACCGGCACAACCAGTGCAACCCCTTCTTTGTTGTAGCTTTACTGACAACGATAAGTTTTCCAAAGCGTTGCCCAATCTCGACCTCTTGATGAGGATACTTGCAACCACAGCAAGTAGTATGCTTTCCAGTGAGCCAGTTCGCCGGCACGAGTCGATACCGTCCACAGTCGCACTCACAATTCCAGAGCACACTGCCACTGGAATTGAGACCCACCCAGTTCTTGACAACCAAATCTCCGAATCGCTGTCCGGTCAGATCCTTGGAGCGGAAACTAAGTGTAACGATAGTCCGATCGAGTTCGCAAAGTCTGGACATGCTCATCCTCAGAGTATACCTAACCAACAGTAAGTACGATAGGGTTGTTGATTGAGGTTTCCACTACCAACCTCTCACCTGTCTGAGGGGTATAATTCGAAACTAAATACCGACTGTACCTCGTGCCATTATCGCGGCTGCGCCAAATGAAGATCTCGTTGATGGGCTGGTCCGGTGACCCAATGTCCAGGATGTTCGGGTCGGCGTTCTGAATCTGATCCGCCAGCTGATTGATGACAAACTCCTGGCCCATGGCCAGGTTGTTGATGTAGCTCTGCGCAGCGGACATTGCGTTGGCGATCGCGTTCTGTTGATCGGACGAGTTCGCACTGCTGACAAATGTAAGTGTCGTCGAGAAGGAGATGCCTACCAAAGCTGGCGAAGTCGCAGTACCCGAGAGCGGATAAGAAGTGAGGTTGTCGAGCGTGCCCTGAACCAGATTGATGAGCGACGGCGGAACTACCGGCGAGATGCCGTAGACGTAGCAGAGGAAGGTGCCAGCCTGTCGTACAAAATCAAGATCCTGGATTCCAGGGAGTACAAGAACCGCGAGACGAAGGTCCGCTTCGGCGGCGCCGCCTTTGGATTGGATCCAGAGGTTGATGCGATAGCGATAGTCGTCGTCGGATTCTGCATCGCGGCCCCCAATCAATCCATAGTTGTTGGTCACCAGGAGTGAGCCGTATGCGGAATCGGCATAGTTGGTGAAGTTGCTGTTCGTGAACACGCCGGCCGCGGCGTTGCCGGCGGAAGCCGCCTGGAGGTTCGTTACTGCAAACGGGGCACTCGACTGGGAAGCTTTGCAGGTCACCGGGTTGGCGGTCAAAACTACCTGCCCACTGAGGCCCTGTGCCGTGTAGATCTGAGTGCCGGCAGGAATCGTGATGTCCTGGCCGTTGTTGATCGTTCCGAAAGTCCCGCGCGCAACGTAGAACTCGAAGTTGTTGTCCAGAGCCGAGCTGCTCACATCGGATGCCTGCAACCTGGGGATGCCGAACATCTGGCCAATGAAATCCAGATTCGATCCGGTGGCATAGGGCAGCAACGTCTGCGCGATCGATGTGAAGCTGTTGGCTTCCGACTGGCCAATCTGGTCGCCCACGGCATCGGTGAAGGCGCGCGCCTTGGCGCCCGGAGACGTGTTGGTGATGCCGGTCAACTGGAGAGACGCCAGAATGTTGGCCTGGTAGGTTGATGCGGTACTGGGTGTCTGGATCATCGGTTTATGTGCTCGCCGGAGTGCTTACCGTGGTGCTTGCCACCAACTGGTTCTGGATGAAAACGAAGACCTGGTAGGCTTGGTCGCCCACCTTCAATGTGCTGACCGTAAAGGAACCCATGGGCAGGAAATCCTGGCTCATGGACGACTCCACTTGGCGTTGAATCGTGGTTTCCAACTCGGCCGCGACTGTCGATCCGATCACGTTCTCCAGGTCCGCCCCGATCTGGTAACTTTTCCAGCCATCGAAGGCCGCCTTGAGGCGTGAGTTCGCCATGCTGCGCAGGCATTCCCAGGGCGACTGTGTGAACGACACATCGCCGGTGCTGTCGAGCAGTACGCCGCCCCGAGACATCCATCGAAAATCAACGGCCATTAGGCAGCATCCGAATTGCTGGTCAGGAAGGACATGCAGGAAGTCAGCGTGTCACTGCCGGTCAGGAGATTGGGAGTGTCCTTGACCAGCGTGGGGATGGGAGTGGGGGTGGTGGAGGGGAGGCACGTCAGAAGCAGTGGGTTGAGACGGTAGTAGCCTCCCCCGAAGGAGACCTGTTGAGGCATTGCCGACAGGCTCAGATTCCCGGAAAGCAGAACACCGAAGTCTGGATCAACCCGGATGACGTTGTTCGAGTCGCCGGCCAGGATGATCTCATCCTCGGTAACGGCGACGGACGGCTGGCCCTGATACGAGTCCCCGGCATAAAGCGACTTCGGCTGGAGCTCATAGGTGCCATCCTGGTTTTCCCGATCGTAGACGAGAGGCTGGCTGGACATTACGTTCCTGCGGGACAGAGGTCCTTATTCAGGGGCGTCCTCGGGTGGTTGAAGATGAAGTTGACCTTCTGGGCAAAGCCATCAATCAAGACCGGCAGCGCGCTACCGTCCGTCGTCATCTGTTGCCGCGCCGAAAGGGTCACTTCCAGTTGGTCGTTCGCAGCGAACGCCCCCTTCTGGAAATAGACCGCTTCGTTGTCACGGGTCGTAACAGGGAGCGAATGGCACTGGATGTAGGATGTGTTGAAGCTGGGGTCGAGGAGGTTCGGACAGAGCTGATTCCCCTGGCTGTCCAACACGCCGCCGTTGTCCTCAAGAAGGGCAATCCAGATGAGAATGGCGTGCAAGTTGTCTGAATAGACGGGGTTAAGGTAGGAACCGTTGGCCGCCTGCGCGGCGCCTTCCGTGCCGTACAGCGCCAAATGCTGGACGCCGGTCGTATCGATGCCGGCGCTCTGCATGTACTGAATGTTCTGTTGAGCGACGCGCCGTGGGCAGGCCGGCATCCCGTCATGACTAACAGTCAGTTGGTTCTGACAGGACGAGCAGGGACTCACGATCGCCAGATGAACCGGATTGGGAGTGCTGGTATCGGGCTTCATTTCTCTCTAGTATAGGAACCCACGTCCTTCTACCAAAGGTTCGACAGTCGGAGGACCCGACATCCGCCCGGAACCAGGATTTCGAGCGTTAAAAAGACAGGCCATTGATGAACTCTTCCAGAGGCTCAAAGCGTACGGAGAGAGGGCCATAACTCCGAGTAAATGTACGTTTCACGTCCTCGGCCAGAACGACATTCTCACCCGTCGGGTGTTGCCGGCGGAACGCCCCAAGATTCACCGGATCAAACTTGTCAGCTGACCATTTGCATTCGATGGCGATCGGATGTTTGCGGCGTCCCGCCAACACAAAATCAATCTCATGTCCGCGCTTATCTCTCCAGTAACCGACATCGCGACTCTGCAAATGCGCCATCATTTCATTGAGCACAAAGTGTTCCCACAATATCCCCAGGTCTTCATGTCGCAGATCCTGCCAGCCGCGGTAGTAGCAGATAAAACCTGTATCGAAGCCGTAGACCTTTGGCGCGGAAATGATTTCCGTCGGCTTGCGCAAACTGAAAGGGCGAACGATATGGGCGACGAAGGTGGCTTCCAAGACACGCAAATAGTTTGCAATGGTCGGACGGCTTACTTCACACGGACCGGTGAACCGCGTCGCCTCGAAGATGCCGCCGCTCTGTGCAAGGATGAGTTCGGTAAACTTCTGAAAGGAATCGCGCCGTTCCAGCCGGAAAAGTTCCTGAATATCTTTGGCCCAATAGGCATCGATCCATTCCTGAAAATCCCTCTCCTCAATATCTTTCGCCAGAAAGAATGGAGGCAATCCGCCGCGCAAAAGCCTGTGCTTCAGATTCAATTGTTTTGCGTCGGAGAGGTCGCGCAGGCACATCGGAGTGAGCCAGAGATCGCGCTTGCGTCCTGCAAGGGTGTCTTTGAATTTGCTCGACGCACTCAGCGTAGAAGAACCGGTAGCGATGATTCGAACGGTAGGGTAGTGGTCCGCAGCGATCTTCAGCAGTTCGGAGGGATTCTCCAGACGATGTATTTCGTCAAGGACAATGCGCTTTCCACGTAAAGTGTCCAGGAATCCTTCCGGATCTTCCATCATCCGGCGAACGCGCGGCAACTCACAATCGAAATACTCAATTTCTGGAAGACTTTGGCAAAGGTAAGTCTTGCCAACGCGCCGGACTCCAGCGAGCCAGACGACCGACCGCTTTCCCCAAGCCTCCTCAATGCGGTTTATCCAATAGTGCCGTTCTACCATAAGAAGACATGATTGCACATCGTGTCACTAAATGCAACCGTACCTTCGTTTAGTATTATCCGTCCAACAGCACTTCCGGCCACCCGGTGACCCAAAACTCATTCTCAAGGCAGCCTCAGAAACGGGCGCTTATGGAGCCGACAGGCCCCAGGAGGGCTGGGGAGTGGGAGGAATCTGGGCCGGGTAGCCGTGGAAGGCCTTCCAGGCGTCGATCAGCGGGAAGATCTCGTCGGCCACAAACTGCATCGCCTTGTTGTTGACCACGCCCACCAGATCGTTGATGGACCAGCCTTCGATGCCGCCGACCCACGGCCGCCCGAACTTGGTGCAAGGGCAGATCACGACGGGGTTGAGCTTGGCTGTGCTGTCGGTGAACCACCAGACGGCGGCACCGACCGCCGCGATCGCGCAGAGGCCCAGGATGATCCAACCCGGAGGGCCACAAAGGAAGGCCGCGCCGGCAGCCGCCCACTCGGTCGTTGCACCTGCAGCGAGGGCCACCAGGCCGGTGCCTTCCGCTGCTGTGGCCACTGCGCCGCCTGCGTAACTCAATCCGGCCACCACCGCACCGGCGCCAACCGCCGTGGCTGTGGCGACGGCTGCTCCTTCCATCCATGAGTAGACGGAAAGATTGCTCAGACGGTGGATCTCAGGGATCACGGTTCCCATAGCCATCATCAGCATTCGGAAGAAGTTGGCCGATGCAGCTTCGTTGATCGTGATGACTGCGCGCGGCTTGATGATGGTGATGAACCCCGATTCCAGATTCATCACATGGGTGACGGTCTCGACCTCGATGGGCCCAACCATTCCCGTGGACGGATCAGTGATTAGAAGAACGTCCTGCGGCTCGATCTCGGGGATGCAACGCAACACAATCTCGCCCCTGTACATCTTGCCCAACTCTTCCCTCAGGAAGCTCTGGCCGTAGGCCATGATCAGCCCGGTGTTGCCGGAAAGGGATTGGTCGATCACATTCTGCTTGGGATCGTTGATCTGGTCTGTGACATCGAGAGCACGCACATGGTTGGGAGGAATGCTGGCGTTGGCCAGGATGGGGTAGGTCTTGCCGTTCTTCTCCGGATCGCCGATGCGGATGCAGTTGTAGATCTTGTCGTTGACCCTCATCCCGTTATGCACGATGGACTGATGGTCGATGAAGTGGTAGCGACGCACCGGCTTCAGGAAGTCGGTCGACTTCTGATCCCCCGCCAGGATGGAAGCGTAGTACGCGCTCTGCACCGCGTTGATCTTCTTCTGGAGATTCCGAAGAGCCTCTTTTTCTCCGGGAATGATGGTGTAGATGAGCTTGCCAGGAAGAGCCAGCCAATCGTTGGCCGTCTGTGAACCCGTATCGACACCATCCACCGCGATCGTCAACAGCGACTGAAGTGCCGCGGCAAGCCCAGACGGACTCGCGCCTGCTTGTTGGAGCAGCTGGTTCTTGTAGAGAGCCACGGTGACAGGCATGGTGCCGTCCCCCATGACATCGAGGAACATCTGTTTCCCGCTGGCACTCCACCACTGGGTGTATGCCTGGTTGTTCTGGTTCAGCGCGCGCACACGTTCCGTGTCGCCGAGCATCTGAGGCCGTGCTGTGTACCAGTCGAAGGGATGGCCAAAGACCAGGGTCGCGTCACAGCTGTAAGGGAAACCGTACCACTTCTCCAGCAACAGATATTCCGGATAGCGCCTGGCGATGTCCTGAATGAGTTCCCACACCGTCAACGTGGTCTTGGAATCAACATAGTAGGATGCCGGCGCCCAGGGATACTTCCGCTGATCCATCCAACTCCGGGATTGGGAGTGAGTCTTGGGGTCCGTGCTGACCGACGTCCCATCATACTGAACGGCCGTATCGACCATGATGTTCTCGTCGCACCGGTCGTAGACGTTCTGAAGCGCGGTGGCCACGTTGTCCATACCGGCAACACTGGCGGCTCCAGCGGCTGGCGCGGCGGCCAGTTCCTTCCAAGAAAAGCCCTTGAGCAAGGAATTGGCAGGACTGTTTACCTGCCAGTGACCGAAGTGCTTGGCTCCGGAGTTCTTGAGCATCATCCAGATCACCGTGCCCACATCGCCGGCATCGCCGAAGATGGTGACGCCTCCGTAGGCAGGCCCTTTGGACATGCCACCACCCGATCCTGGAATCAGGATGTTGACTGTGTTCTGAAGCAGCGATCCGAGCTGGAACCAGGAGTTCGAGTTCATCTTGTCACCGCTCAAGGACGCAAGCTCAAGCAGGTAGCTCTGGGCAGTAACGGTCAGGATCTCGTTGCCCTCGATCTCGGTGACCTCGCCACAGAAGACAGGTGTCAGTTTGTCCGGATTGTTGGAGAAACCCACGCGAAGCTGGATCTTGCTGCCCGTCTGAAGAGGAAAGTATTGGAGCGGAATCCTGCGGTTGGACATGTCGCCGCCGGCGTAGCCTTCGGTGTTGTCCTTGCCCATGATCTGATAGGGCGCGCCACCAATGCCGTTCCGGCCGACGAATCCTTTGGTGGGAACATCGGAGCCTGTGGCCGCGGCCGTGCCGCCTGTGTTGATGGCGAATCTGTCGAGCGATGCCTCCCACTTGCCGGCCAGCGAAGCATCATAGAGCTTGTGGCTCAACAGGTGAGTGAGATTCATCAGCTTCATGCGGAGGGTCGCTGGCTTGTTGGTTGGCCGCTGCACTTCGATGTCGATCACCGCACTGTAGCTGTAGAAGTTGTCGAATGCGTAATAGATGCCGCTGTTGGCGTCTTCCATGAAGAACAGCTTGAAGGTCGGGAATGCCTCGGTCATGCTGTAACCCGGAACATTGATCATCTTCATGATCGAGTCCATGTTGCCGGGAATCGAGGTCGTCGTGGACAGAGGAATCGTTCCCGCAGGAACCTGGTATCCGTTGTTGTCGCTGTTCAGTTGGCTTGAACCTGAGGCAATTTGTGCCGTGATGTTCCCGAGGGCTGTCCTCGTCTTGGCCAGGTAGGTCGTCTTGTCGCTGGTGAAGTACATTCCCGGGTTGAAGTCTTCGCCGTCGAGGACCTGACTGTTCAGGCCCATGTCCCGGTATGCCCCGTGATCGGAATTCGAGAGGGCGGGGTCGCTTGCAGAGACGGAGTTCTTGATGCTCGCGCCAAGCGTTGGGCTTTGCATGATCTGGTTCAGGGCGTTGCGCAGGCTCGGATCGTTCTCCGCGAAGTAGGGGAAGAGCCGCGAATACACATCGCTGACCATCTTCTGCCGGCTCAGATCGGTGTCGGCCGCCAGCCCCTGATCGATGCTCGACACGAGTGATGTGATGGCGCCAGTTCCCGCCGCGTCATAAGCGCAGGACTTGAACATCAGGTAATCGGCCATCGTCCACTGCGTTGTATTGCCCGACTGCTGAAGCTGCTTCACGCGCGCCGCGGCGACTGGATAACTGGAAGACTTTTCCATAAACTCGTTCGTCAACGCATTCGCATCAGTCTCGCTGACAAAGAAGGACTGAGCACCAGTCATGAATCCGAAGGGCGACGAGTCGGAGGGGTTTTCGGCTGCATTGAGAAGCCGTGCGCTCATGTCGTTTTCGTCGGAGCTGGCCATGTGCTGGCGATAGGTGAAGGCCGCACCCATCAGTGCCCTCTCGTCAGGCGATGCCGCCGTTGCTGCCTGAGCAAGGGTGTCCCCTTGCAACACGGTCTGTTGCAGGGCAGTCATGTAGACGCCATCAATCGCATTGACTTTGTATGAAGTGAGTTCTTCGAACTTGTTCTCATACTGGCAGGCCGTGAGCTGGGCCATGGCCATGTCCGAGGAATCAGGCACTGTCTCGGTGGTCACCTGATCCAGCATCAGACCGAAGATCCCGAGCATGTTGAGGACCTGGTTCTCGACATAGACCGCGTGCATCCTGTGAACCGATGCAATTGAACGGAATTGCGTGCGCAGGCGCTGGTACTGCTGTTCCAGCATGTGAGCCATCGAGGTCAGAGTCATCAGACCGTTGTGGATCGGCTCATCCGTGTTCGGATTGTTGCGCGTTCCCAGGGAACCGAATGACACCTGCACAAGAGAGCTGCAGGGCCCGACATGCTGGTAGGTCGGATACTGGAAGCCGGCCAGCGGGATCTGCGCCAGGTTGTTGACGAAGAGAACCGAGATGCCCTCCGGCCAGAGTCCCGGCTGCACGCCTCCTGAATTGGAGTCTTGAGGGGCAACCCGGAGTTCGTTCTCCTTGTACAGGAAGAGAACGCCGACGCCACCGGGATCGGCCCGGTGATCAACACTCCAGCCTTGAGCCACAAGATTGGCCACCTGGGCTTCAAAAGCAGCTTCGGTGCTCGAACTGGTAGTAGTTGTCGGGTTTGACCCTGAGCTGGCCGGTGTCGTCGCATTCGTTGCCGGCGCAGGACTGGGCGTTACGGTTGGCGTTGTAGATGTGGCGGTGCCGTTATAGCCAAACGGGGACTGCGCGATACTCATGACCGTCGAGATGTACTTCGGCACGTTCTCGCCTGCAGGAACACCCGCTGGAGGAATCCCGCCTGTCAACTGCTTGCCTGGATTGATAACTACACCACTTTTCAAGGTCTGACTGGTTCCGTTCAGATAGCACTTGACGTAAGCAGATCCTGCATTGTAAGCAGCTATGGCAAGCTCGTACGATCCGAACTGACGATACAGCTGGGACATGAGTTTGCAGGCCCCGGTTGTATTCTGGGTCGGGTCATAGGAGTTTGTGACTCCCATGGCCTTTGCAGTTCCATTGAGCAGTTGAAAGAGACCTGTGGCAGTCGAGTTCGGACTCTTGGCGTTGGGATTGCCTTTGCTTTCGTACCAGCAGATTCCTTGCATTATTGCAGGGTCAAGACCAAACTGCGGTGCGATCTGCTGAATGAGCTGAGCGATTGCAGGCGGAAGCGCAACCTTCCCCTTCGGAGCCTTCGACGTCACTGTGGATGGAACAACCGTTCCGCCGATGGTCGCCGGTGCGTTGAGCTGGCCGGCGTAATCCGGCACTTGCCCAGATTGGATTGGAAGGTAGGTCCTCCACTTGAGAGCCAGCTCGCCAGGATTCTGGGCCAGCCACAAGGGGCAGATCGGGTCTCCTGGGTAGCGGAATGCCCGCTCCATGTTGATCTGGCGCCACTGGGAAATGTACTTCTTGAACTTCTGTGACTGGTAAGCACTCACACTCTGTCCGGAATCACCCTGGTATCCGAAGTCCTGGGTATAGGGCAGGCAGTTGAAGTAGGTCATCGTCAGGGTGACCTTGAGTGCGTCGATGACATCGGGATGGTTGTCGACGCGGAGTTGGCGGAGGCCCATCGAGAGGCGTCTGGTGGAGAACTCCGGATCATGAGCAGCCAGCATCTGGCGCAGGTGCGGAGACTCCACCTCCACGAAAGGAGCAGCCTTGAAGATGGCGACCATATTGCGAAGGTCTTCCCACTGCTGATACCTGGTGACCTGATCGGCGTCATTCAACAGGGCCGTCCAGCTCACGGTCACATCCCAGCGGGCTTGCCCCGTCTTCTGGAACATCTCGTTCATGCCACGGAGAGGCGTGATCTTCTCGTTGTTCACAACACGCGAGGTCACAATGTCCTGCGGTGGAATCTGCAGGGTGACAAACCCGACGCGGAAGTAGCCCGCGTCGAGTGGGTTGTTCGTGCTGTAATCCTTTTCGGTGGTGATGACGCTCATGGTTATCTCTCGTCCATTGCCTCGCGGATCCGTTCTTTGGTCCGCAAGCTGTCAAGGCGCGTAGTGTCGCGGTAGGTGATCGAGACGTGGGAGTTGCCCGCTGGAGCTGCCAGACGGGTCGCTATCTTCGAGGCTTCTGCAGCCCTTCCGCGATCATCCGCCTGCATGTGGACTTCAAGCTCCGTCGTGCGGCCGATCGGCGCAACGACCGCGGTGCGTACGCCGCCTTGAGCGGGCCTGATTCTACGAGGAGGGTTGGCAGGCGCCATAACCCCGGTCTCAGGTTCTCCTGGAACATGGCCATCCACGCCGATCTTCTCTTCCGGGTGGAAACGGTTCCCGGAGGGAGCCAATGCCTGTCCCTTTCGAGGACTGCGCAAGGAGCCGAACAGGATGCCAGCTCCAACCGCGACGGCCGCTCCAACGCCGAGCGCCTTCATTGCGCCGGTCCCGCGCGCCGCCTGCACGACCTCTTCGACAGAGCGAGCTGCCTGGTTGAAGACGCCCTCGGCGGCTTGGCCTGTCTTCTGAGCGAACTTTCCGGCGGCCGTACGAGCGTTCTCCGCACCCAGAGTGGCAGCCGAGTAGTCACTGGCGCCCCGTTGGGCAAATGCCTGTACCGCAGGCACCTGATTGTTGAACAGGGTGACGATGTCGCGCCTGGCATACTTCGCAGCATTCTCGCCAGTCACGGTCATGATCTGCTGGATCTCGCTGACCTTGGAGTCGTGGCCTCGCCACAGTTTCTCCAGCAGGTCGCGCCGTTGCTGCGCGAACTCAAGGTACGGATTGATCTCTGCGGTCTCGTCGGCAATCTTGAAGAATGCCTTCTGGGCATCGTTGACCGCGATCTCTTTGCCGAAGTTCTGTGCGCCCTCCGTCATGGCGGTGATGAACCGGTTCATGCCCTTTTCGCTGCGATCATTAAGCGCCGAGCGAAGAGAGTTGTTCCATGCCATCAGTGTGGTCAGATCCTGGTACGCGCCGCCTCCCTTCAGCTTTGCCGCGGCGATCGATGCCTCGCGCACGATGTCGTAAGAGAACTCATGGGTGATCAGCTTCTCGAACGGATCGCGGAAGAGATCGTTGTGGGCCATGGAGGTTTCGAGCAGATCGAAGGTGTTCGACAGCATGCCCACGTCGGCCGCTGCGGTGCGGGCCTGGATCGCTTTGCGGAGGTCCCTTCCCGCGAACTTCCTGACGTTGGAGAAGACATCCGTCATCGAACCCTTCACATACTCACGAGGGTTCAATTCGTCGCCTTCAAAGACGCGGCGGAAGGCTCCGAGCCTGCCTTGCAGACTTTCCGGATTGTTGATCTGTTCTGAGAACCTTTGCCAGCGGGCATACTCTGCCGCACGCTCACCTTGGAGACCAGCCGGATCGGCAACGTCCTCTGCCCACTTCACGGCCTGGGTGTTTGCCATGTGGAACGACAGCCGGTCGCCGTCGGCGTCCATGCGCACCATCCGCTGCCTCACCGGATCGGCACCAACCTGCCAGGAGCCGTTGAGATTCGGATCGTATCTCACATCGGCCATGACCACGGCATTGATCGGATGCCGGACAGATACGGCCTGCACGCGGCCGCCGCCGCGCAGGATCTCGGCATGCTCCTTGGACATCAGGTCCAGATACTCTTCGCCAACCCCGATCTCGAAGGGGTTGACGGACCCATCGGCATAGCGCAGTGTTGACGCGCGCGCCGTTGCCCTGCCTTCAAACCCCAGCGGGTCTATCGTTGGTGCTCTCCACACGCCTTCCTTGCCAACGCCGTAGGACTCCCGGACTTTCTGGACGTAGCTGGCCAGCACATCGTCGAAGGGCACCTTGGCGCCGAAGCCCTCGTTCACGTCGTTGGCGGTCTGCAGCACGTTGCGCAGCTCGTTCTCCCACTTGTTCGCCGAGTAGCCCATCAGGTCATGGGCATTGGCTTTGCCGCCGTATGCCTCACGGCCGAGCACCGGGATGAAGTAGTCCTTGCCACCGACAGTGGTCTTGATCGAATAGTTCTTCTGTGCCAACTCGTGGGCCGGATCGAAGATAGTTGGCTTGATCCCGACCTTGCCATCTGGACCCGTCACCTTCATGACCCGGCCTTCGGCTGTGCCCAGGCGGTCGATCAGGCTATCCCCGACAGCTTCCTCAATCGAGACACTGGCCTCGCCAAATGGCTTCGAGAAGTCACGCACGCTGGGATCGGTATGCCGCATGAAATCCCAGGTCATGCCTGTAGAGCCATCTGCTTCCAGTCGGCTCAGGATCTCGCGTGCCGTTTCGTGTTCCCCGGCCAGAGACATCTGCTGGAGAGCATCGCGGGTGATACCAACACGGGAAGCGTGGTTGAGCGCCATGTGATCCGACACGCTCATGGACTCAGGCAGCGCCCGCTGCATCAGGTATTCGAGGTAGGTTCCGTCCTGGTGCTTCATCGACCAGTCGATGTAGCTTTCCATGAACCGGTCGCCTGCGATCTGCTTGCTCTTGATGCGTGCCCCAACCTCGTCCATCAGGTCGCGGATGTAATCGGCGGCCTGGGTGTAATCGGCAGCCGAACCTTGAAGGTCGCGCAGGTTGCCGGTGTGCGTGATCAGTCGGCCGTTCTCGTAGGAGTAACCCAGCTCAGCCAGGCGATCCAGATGGCTGCGGCCGGAGAACTTCGCCTCGGTGAGGAAGGCCGGTTTGTTGCCTGCACCGTAAATGCCGTCGAGCCGGCGGAAGGTATCTCCCAGAGAGTCGTTGAGGATCTGCAGGGGATTGTTCGCCTTGGCGCTGTTGAACTGTTCCAGAACGACGCTGTCAACTTCGTCGGCTACGGCGCCGCCCTGGCCAGAGACCCTGAAGTAGTTGTTGAAGCCGCGGATCATCCGCTCCATCTCGACGTCTTCGAGCGCACGGCTAACAGTCTGCTTACCCAGGTTGTGAGTCTTCATTCCCTGGACGCCCAGGCGCTCTTCAACCTGGAGAAGGATCGTTCCGTCTGCCTCATTGACCGAGTGGTTGATGATGCGATTGCTGTCGCCCTGAGCAAACATGGAGGTGCCGTACTTCATTCCGAGAACCTGGTCGCGCCCAAACGTCCTTCCTTTGAGGATGTCCTCGGACAGCATGTTCTCGTGAACGACGTAGTTCACATGGCGCACAGCCTCGGCGCCGACGTTCTTCTTCATGATGCGCGCGCCCTCGCCGATGTAGCCGACGTTGCGCATGGCTTCGTAGTTCTTGCGGTTGGACAGGAAAGGCAGGAGCCTGTCCCACATGTCCGCGGCGATCATCTCGTTTACGCCTGCGTCCTTTGCGATGTAACCAACTGCCCGCTGCTTCGCGCCGATCTTGCTGAGAGCCATGTCGAGCGAAAGAGCCCGAGCTGAATCATCGAGAGCCAGCCTGGAATCGAAGCCCGCCTCGGCAACCTGATTCCATTCCGGCAGGTCACCGAACAGCGCTCGCTGGCTGGGTGTGATCTGGAGGGAACGAACGCCAAACTCCGGCAGGTCGGTATAGTCCGTTGCGGAGAAGCCGGCATGGCCCTCGGCCACGTCCGCCCAAATCGACTTGTTCATCGACTTGATGCGCAGGCTTTCCTTCTCACGGTTGTGAACACCCATGGGCTCGATGAGTCGAGTCTCCTCCCGCTCCAGTGTGTCGATCTTCGTGCCGCCCGTGGTCCGGATCTTGCCGCCGGAATCCACCTGGTGGGTGATCTCGGCAACCTTGCGCTCCGGGCGCATCCGACTCCAAACACCGCGGTCCTCGCCGTCCACGGGGAAAGACCCGGGCATGTCGGCAAAGACGCCTTGGTTGCTGTAGAACTGCTGCTGGCGGCGTGTTGCCTGGGCGACACCGGCCTCTTCGGCCTGGAAAGGGTTGCCGTTGAGAGGATCACGGCCGACAACGAACTGGGCCCGGCTCAGCTCGTCGCGCACGAAGTCTTTCCCATAGCGGAGGCCGCGCACGCCGTAGACATCGGCGCTGACATCGCCGCCGTGCTGCATGAAGAAGCGGGAGACGCCGGAGTTCTCGAAGGAACTTCCCAGTCTGATGCCACCGTTGCCATCGATGACAGGGAGGGTCAGGTCGCCGTCGATACGCAGTCCAACGATCTCGTTGATCGGTCGGTTCCGGCCGACAGGCAGAGTGATGACCTCGATGTTCTCGGCACGGTAGCCGTACTGCTTGACTGCAGCAGTGTCGCCCAGAAGGGCATCGATCTCTTGTGCCAGGGCGGCGTGCTGTTCCTCAAGCAAGGCGCGCCCACGGCCCGCGTAACTTTCGGATGTCATGAACTCGGCATTGGCAGACGTCAGATCCTTGAGCTGGGGAACCACTGCTCCTTCGCCGGCAACCTTGGCCTCGGATGCCTCACGGAGCCGGAAGTTCATCTCCCTGATCCAATCGATGTCCTTGGAGTTGGCGTCGATGATGTCGCTCATTTCGTCCGCCGTCATCGTTGGCGCCACGGCCGTCAGGCCCTGCCAGCCCAGCTTGTCGGCGGCACCCGACTGCTTCAGTTGGGCGTGAAAGAGCGCGTTCTCCAGGAGGCGATGCTTGGTCGGATCTTCGTACAGGCGATTGAAATGAGATGTCAGAGCGGAGAATTCACGCTCGATCTGGTTGCTTGTAATCTCTTCGATAGGCAGGCCGGCATAGAAGCGGCTCTGTCCGGCGAGATATTCGTTGATCGAGATGCGGCCTTCTTCATAGGCGCTGCGCAGCTCGGCGATGTTTACTGCGCCTGTGGCTGCCAGGTAAACCCCATCGCGGAACCCGTAGTCCGTGGGAACCTGCTTGACGACATCGATAAGCCGCTTGCCTTCGCTGACCGCCGTAGGGATAAGGCGGGGCGCCACCATGGCCGCGGCGACAATCGCCGGCGTGGTCATGGTGGATGTCTTGAAGTAGCCCCGCTCGTCATTCTTCATGAACAGGGGCGCAGCCAATGCGGCCGCGCCGGCGCCGAACATCAGACCAGGCCGTTCTGCAGCCCAGCCGTAAACGCCGGTCAGGTTTTTGAAGAAGTCACGAGGGTCCATAGAGTTCACATGGAAGAGGGGGTTGGGCGGATGCTTCCGATCGAGGCGAGGAGCACGAGGATGAGTGTGCTTTCCTGGAAGTCCAGGTTTTGATCCGCCCGGGTGGGGCCGGTGAGGCTGTTACGAGTCTCCCTGTTGGCAGGGATCTACCAAAGCCTCATTAGGTTGGAGGGCAAGTCCAATTTTTACGCTTACGGTTTATCTTTTCAAGTTCTCCGCCGCCACGACCATAGCCTGCTCACGATCCAGGCAATGCGGGCCAAGCGGGATGCTGAACTCTGAGCCATCACTATCGGATAGAATGTGCCAACCGAAACCCGGATCATAGCGTGTGATGGCTGCCGGGTACTGCGCGTAGATGATCTCGATTGCTTGCCTGTAAGTCATACGCTAGACCTCAAATGATTCGGCAAAGGCATGGTTGTCATAATTATGCAGCATAGAATTTGCGCCACCCACGCCTTGCTGCTCACAGACCAGCGGCGAAAACGGGGGAGGGTTGATTTATGAAAGTCGCACAGGATGCCGATGCTTGGTATTCTACTACTCTCACGTTAGAAACAGCGTCTCCGGGGCATTGGCAGGACCGACGCATATCGCTATATGCAAGGTGGATGTAAATAGGCAACAAGGGGGATACGGAAAACCCCCGAAGTATTTTCAGCAGTTTCGTGATCCACGTGTGGAACGGAATTGGGAAAATTCGTTGAAAAAGCTTCTTCTGGCCTACTCGAACCGCCCGAGCATTTTCCAATGTAGTAGGGCATTCCTTCTGCACCAAACTTGCTAGTGCGAGAGCAAAGGTAAGCATAAACGTAGAACCTCATTATTTCACTGGTAATCCTCAGGATTCCGGCGAATATCTCTCAGCAAGTCTTCAGTCTGATCAATATCGGCGCTCACGCGAACATTCGTGTGATTCACATGTCCTGCATGAACTGAAGTTCTAACGTCTGCCTTCTTGTCGTTGGCTGCCAGCATGATCTGTTCCACCGCGTGCCGAAGCTGGTCGGGAGAACGATCATCGCCGCTGGTCAATTCACGAACAGCTCCATCGATGTAAGGCTTCCGCCACAGGAGGGAAGCCCTGTCGTCAAAGATGTTGAAGTCGTGTGCATCATACCCCTCCTGCTGGATTATCTTCAGCTCAACATCCTGGTAATCCAAAGCCTCATCAAACGCTTCAGAGCCGTGCTCAGGGAGAGCGAATCCAGTCCGGGAGAAGAAGTCCGCAATCTCTTTCGAACGCAGCCAGTTGCCGTAGTCGAGGCCGGTGTCAGCCTTCTCGAACTCTTCAACGTCGGCTTCGTCGTACAGCCGTCCGCCCTCGCCGATCTCCTCGTGATCCTTGCCTTCCGCCTCGGCAATGCGGGACTTTTGCACTGCCCATTGGGCGGACAAAGCGCGTTGCATCTCTGGAGATGCAACCTTCAGGATATGGGATCTCTTGCTCGGATCGGTCTCAGCAAGAAACTCACGGAAGTAGTGGGATTCACGAGCGGGAAGGGTGGAAGCAACGAAGGTCGGCGCGGCAAACAGGTTGGCGCCGATAGATGTCCTCTGTCCCTTATTAGTATAGGAGCCTGACGCACGACCATCCAGATCGCGCAGGTAGGTCATGACGTCGGCTAGAGTGTTGAGATCCCGGCGTTTCTGAACGTCGCCAGGCAGCACAGTTTGGCCGATCACGCGCTCGACCAGACCGCGGGCATAGGGCATGACGAAGTCGTGGATCGGGCGCTCCCAACGCCGCATCCTGGTGCCTGCAACCTCGTTGTTGATGTACTGGGCCAGCGGGGTGCGTTCCTGCCAGAACTTGGTGTGGGCCGGTGAGGGCACATACCTCATCGGATTCAATGCACTGGAATCTCCCTGGAAGGCCAAACCCTCGGCCATGCCGCCGATGGCGCGCCCCAGTTTGCCGTGCATGGAACGAGCTTCGGCCCCGCCGAGATCCTCCCGGTACCGGCCGAAACCTTGATCGATCAGGTCCCGGTTGACATTCTCTCCATTGGCCAGAATGACAGCCCGAATCGACTCGGCACTGTCCGTAGCTCCTTTGGGAACAACAGCCCGGATCGATGTTCCTTCGGCCAAATGATCGGCCAGATATTGCTGCATGGCATCACGACGGCGGTCCACTTCGAGGGCCACCTCGGTGCGGGTCATGTCGTTGTTCTCGCCGAGGATCTTCGCCGACAGGTCTGCCGCACTCATGCCCACGGAAGAGAACTGGAAGCGCCGGCCGGGAAACTCCTTGAGGGTGACTCCGCCGGGAGAAACCTCGTCCACAGTGCCGGAGATCTCATCGACAGGGGAGGTGAAGTGCCTGTCATTCATCCGGATGATCGATTCCCGGGTCTGCTTCACCCGGTTCATGATCTTCTCGTATTCGATCTCCAGCTCGGTATCGCCCTTGGCTTGCTGGGCTACGCGCTGCCTGACGTTGTGGTATTCCCGTGAGTATGGGGCCACGTCGGCCAGGATGGCCATCTTGTGGATGTCGGGGTAGTCTTCCGGGTCGACGTCTTTGAGATCTGGGTGCAGCGCCGCATAGCCGGCGCCGGGCAGACGGGCAAATCCCTGGTCGACCTTGATGAAGGGATCACCGACATGAAAGTTGGTGTAGTAGTCATCACCAGGGAGCCAGCTGGCGGCTGTGTTGGGGATCTCGTTGGCCTGGGGAGAGAAGCTCTCCCGCTGGACAAAGCGGCGGAAGGGCTCTGTATAGCCGAAGTGCTCTGTGCCTGAGAGGGACGGACCAATGCCGGCGCCCAGTTCCTTCTCGTAGTAGCGACGGGAGAAGTTGTCGATCTGACGAGATCCTTGATAGTCGACTTCTTTGCCCAGACTGTTGGTGTTGGGAAACAGGCCCTGATAGCCACTCTTGGCGATGAAGCCGTAGAGGCCGGTGTACTCGGCAAAGATCGTCGCTTCCTTCTTGAGGGCGTTGCCGATCGAGAATTCATCCTTCGGCAGCGGAGGATGAAGAGCCTCTGGACCTTTGGGCTCGATGCGTGTCGAGTAGAGGGTGTACTCCTTGCCATCCCAATCCTCTTCGTGCATTCTGATCGTCGGCTTGACCAACTTGCCGATCGTGGCGCCAAGCAACGGGCCGATGAGCGGCACATTGGTAAACGCCGGCGACGCCACTGGATACGGGCGGTCCTCGTAGTGCAGCTTTTCGAGGTAATATGGGTCCTTCAGCCAGCGGATGGGGTGCAGGATCGGGTTGTGCTTCCACTTCTCCTCTTCCGATCCAAACAGCGAGATGTCTTCGGCGCGGCTCTTGTGCAGGACGCTCCAGTGAGGCCGCCATGCCTTGATGCGCGCGCCTTCAAAGGGGGTTGATCCCAGCTCCCACCAGCGTCCACTTCGGATTGGAACCTCGTCCAATCCGGAATATACATCGCGCAACTCGTTGCCAGTCTTGCGAGAACCAAGCATTCCAGGCAGGAATGGCAACGCTGCCACCAGACCAATTGCCGCTCCTCTGCCGGGTGTGCCCAGACCTTTCCATATCTGAGCCAGGCCTTCGACGGATGCCAGCTTCTTACCGCTGGTGCCGGCCCATGTCCGCAGGGCCTTCACATCCAGCAGAAGACGTGAGCCTGCTTTGCGGAGATCCTCGGTGGCGAACTGGCCGCGCACGACGCGCGAGTAGTGCAGCAGGCCGCCTGTGAATGCACCGGCCGCGGGAAGCGCCAGGGGGCCGTACTGTGGTCCCGGGACTGTATTCTCGTAGAATTCGGTGACCTTGCGGCCACCGGGAAGCATGTCTGTCAGATCCGCCCGAAGGACGTTGGCCTTGAGGCCGAGATCGATGACCTTATCGCTGGGATGCCCAAGCTTGTAATCCAGGAAGCCAGCGGCGGTCGCGGCCAGCGCGATCGGCAGCACACGCTTGGTGATCATCTGGTTGACGATGCCACCTTCACCGGCGAAGGGAAGATGGAAGGTCTTGTTCCAGGTGCCTGCCTTGAGACCGAATCCTGCTTCGGCAAAGAGTCTCTGAGGACGCTCTACTGCTTCGAGAGATTCAACCTGAAAGCGCGACCAGACGTTTCGAACTGTCTGCGCGACCTCCTCACCCAGATTGCCTTCGACATGAGCCCGGCTGTGGAACGGCCGGAACTTCGGATCAGAAGCATCCTTGCCAGCCTCTCTCCAGGGAGAAGCGTTGGTGATGCGCTGCGAAGACCTGTAGGACTGGAAGTTCTCCCACATCCGCTCGCGGAAGTTGGGATTCGTGGACCAATGGAGGGGCGGCTGGTGCAGGTCCTGGCCGAGGCGGGAAGCAGTGCCTGCGAGACGGCCTTCAGATGGAGTGAACCGGGTCTCGAAGTCGATCCCGTCCCGGCCCACCAGTTTCATGTAGGCGGAGCCCGCGCGCCGGCGGCCCTTGAACAGCAGGGGGTTGTCTTCGGTGACGTGCTGGAGGACGTCGAAATCGACGCCTGCGGCTTTGAACTGACGTTGGAATGTCTCGCCGACGATGTTGAGCGACCCGTCGAGGTTGGTCAGCATCGACCGTGTGAACTTCAACTCTTCGGGAGTTGTGTAGGAAGAGAGCCGTTCGGTAAACGCGAAGGTCCGGCCAATGTGGAAGGGAGTCTGATTCTCGAACTTCTGCGCCCAGTTCTGAAGCGTCGGGGCATACTCCGGCACCGTCGCCAGCATCGTCCGATGCGTGGCATACAAAGCCGTGCCCACAACCCCGACCCCGATCGCTCGGACCCAGGGATTGTAGGCCTCTTCACTTTCCAGTTGAAAGGATTTGTCGGAAGCGAAACGAGGACGCCCGGCTGTGGTTTCGATCACGGGTTGGGAGGAATCCAAGGCCACAGCATCCCCTTACTTACGGGAGTTGACGACGCGATTGACAACCTTCTGTTGTGCCGGACTCAGCTCACGCTTGGCAGGCTTCGGAGGGCCTTCAGGGTGGCCAGGTTTCTTCCCAGGATGCTGGGCATCCAGCTTATCCGGGTCTCCCGGCTCGAGCTTGCGCCCAGAGACGAACTCGGCGGAGGCGAGACGCTCGAAGAACATCTCCGCATCCCACTGCTCGATCTCCTCGAAGGTGTAACGGAAGATCCCGGCGATGATCGACTTGGCGGAGTTCAACCAGCTTGACTTCAGTTCGATGCGCTTCATTTCGAGCGCGCGCTTGACGTCCTTGTATTCTCCGTTGAACGGATTCGAGTCCAGCAATGCTCGGGCAATCCATTCGACGAGTCCAGCCGGCGCCTGGTAAACAGGGTCGCCATCCAGAGGAGGGCCATCAAGCACAACTGCCCGGTATACGTCGCAGTAGACGGAAGCCGGGCAGTCATAATCGAGTTGTCGATCAAACTTCTTGAACTCTGCCCAGGTGAGTGAACGCCACTTCACTTTGCGGCCGCTTGGCCAACGGGCAAAGAATACCTGCATGGCGCTCCTTACAGATCGGCGCTGAAGCGGTTGATGTCCATCGGGTCCATGTAGTCAGAGATCTGATAGATGATCTCTTGCAGCGTCTGGGGAAGGCCGGCGCCAGCTCCCTTCAGTGCGAGATCGGACAACTTGTGATCGATGGTCGAGCTGGTCCACACGCAACAGCGGATCGCCAGAAGGATCTGGACCTCGGCTTGCACCTTCTCCGGCGGGATGTTCGGAGGAAGGCTCGCCTGCAGTTGTCCCAGTTCCTGGCCGCCGATGGCCCGCAGCACATAAACGCGCTTCCCATCCGTCGAGTGCCAGATACGGAGGCGCGCGCCTGGCGCCTGCTGCTTCCACTGTTCGATCTGCTCCAGGCTCGGAGCCTCCGGGAACGTCTGGAGGAACTCGAAAGGGGTGATTTGGGGTTGTTCTTTGATCTGATCGGACATGAGTCGATGCTCCTAAAGGTTGGTCGGTTAGTTTGCAGAGCGGGCAACGAAGCCATAGCAGTCCAACAGTGTCTGGCCGGATTGGTCGTAAACCTGCTCGTTCGAGATCAGCAGGCAGTTGCGGAGAATCCTCTCCACCGTGCGGCCCGCGCCTGTCAGTTCGCAGTGAATGTCGAACGGGATGTTCAGAACAATCGCGTTTGGAGTGTCACTCTGAACAGTGGCGGATTGCTTGGCGGCGTTGATCGCGTCCGGGCCGCCCTGGGCGGCCAGAGACTGGATCTGCTGGCTGATGATGTTCAACTGCGCCTGGTAGCTTGCGGTGGCAGACGGTGGCAAGGCGCCTTGCATGGCGTTAGTGATCTGCTGACTCTGCTGCACCAGAGAAGCGATCTGCGCGCCAGCCTGTCCTGTTGCTGATGCCTGAACCGGCTGGGTGTAGATCTTCGAGAACTCTTTGAGGACCGTGTACAGGTAGCCTTCAGTCACGAAGTTAATCGCAATCTGCCCTTGTACCAAAAGCCTGCCGGTCCCAAACGCATCCGCGCTTCGTGAACAATACCCAAACATGGGAATTCGGTTGCCCTGATAGGCAAACTGCAGGTTCACCAGTTCGTCGATGAACAGGTTGCCGATGTACATCTGGGCCTGTGTGGCGGTGAAATACTTGCCATCCGTCGAGTTGGGATAGATCCACTCGTAGCTGGGAGCAAGCGAAGGGATGACGATACCGCCGGGAGTGTTCTGGGCATTCGCCGCAGCCGGAGTGGCCGATCCCGGAGCTGGGGGCTGCTGAACGGCGTTGGAACTTGCCGTTGGTGCCATCGGACTGCCGGCGATTATCGTCACGTCGATTCCTTACTGAGCTGCCTGCTGGTTCAGGACCGTGCCCACGGTTCTCTGCGGAGCCGTCACGGTACTCCCGGCGGCGGCTCCGTAAAGGCTGCTCTTGTTGAGAGGCATCAAGGGCGTGAAGTCCGCGGCAACGTAGGAAATTGTCTGTTCGCTCAACATGTCCTGGATGGAGTAGACGTCACCCGACGTCACAAGCTCGACACCCAGCAACCGCTGAGAGCTGGTGTTTCCGTACTCATCGGCGAACAGAAGAGTGAGATTGAAGGGAGGAAGCTGATCCACCTTCATGTAGGTTGTGTCTTTGGAGAGGTCGGAGGTGAACGCGCCGGAATTGAGGAAGGCGTAAAGGACGTCCGTAGTGAACTTGGTCATCACCAAGGTGCCGGCGATTGTGCGCCGCCCGCGCGCCCAGCCTTTTGGATTGATGTAACCACAGGCCACTGCGGGAGACTTCACGCGATGAACTGACACTGTAATGGTGGTCAACTCCACCAATTGCTTTGCCTGGCGCGCAGGCTTGGAAGTCCCCTGCTGGGAGACGCTGTTGGAGTTGGTGGTTGTCGACAGGCCAGTAGGATTGGTCATGTTGGTGCCGTCATTGGCCACCTCGATCATCACCTTCAGGTTCGATCCCGTGTAGGATGCCTCGTGATACAGTCCGTTGCCTGGATTCAGGTTGGGCTGTTGCGCGGGATTGTTCGCCGGCACTGACGAGGATTGGAGGGCGGCGCTGATCGGGTTGAAGGACGAAATGGGAGGGCCGGTGATTCCGCCGCCGGCAGAAACACTCGATGCCGGATAGTAGTTGCCGTCGCTGCCCAGAACCATTCCTGGCTGGGTGGAATCGGTATAGCTGGTCGATGTTTCCGAGGCGTTCGGCAGCGCAGGCGCCGGGCTGGCGTCGGTCTGGAGACCTCCAGACACAATGGGAGTAGCTTGTGACGAGAAGGACTCGACACCGCTGGTCACCATGCTTTGGTCGGAGGAGACGTAACTGATGGGAGGGATGCTCATATCTGAACAAAAGGGCAGCTTCCAGCATGGCGGAGAAGAACAAAGAGCCAAAGCCAGAAGCTGCCCAGAGAGCGAAAGGGGAAGCGATTACAGAGTGAAGGATGTCCCGCCGATGCCACTCGCAGACTGGAACGGACTCGGAACGGCCGACATGGGCTCGACCACGCGGGCAACGAAAGTCGCCTGCATCTCGGTCACGGCATCGTCGATGGAGATGCCCATTCCTTCGTTGAGGATCTCAACGCCGAAGATCTTGGCCGCGCACATCGCGCCGTACTCATTGGCGCCACTCAGCGTCACGTCGAAGGGCAGGATCTGATCGGAATACCAGGGCGTCGCCAGTTCGCTGTCGGAGGCGCTGCTGGTCATGGTCATCTGATCGAGCTGACTGATGGTCGAAGAGATCGAGGGACCTGTGTCCCGAACGACGGAGGACTGGAAGACAGCTGTCCCGTTGGCCACATTCGAGAACTGGGGCCGGATCTCATCGGCATCGGCCACAAAGGTGCCGAGAGCCATTTGGAAGAGGTTGAGCAGCGCATGGCGATCGAAGTTGATCCAGACGAGCGAGCCGGCGATGCCGCGCTTGTTGCGCGAGTATGCACGAGGATCACAAGAACCCATCGTGTAGATCGGTGCCTTTTCACGAGTCACGGAGTAGGAGATAGCCTGGAGCTCTGCAAACTGGAACTGACCAATCACAGCAGTAATGTCAGCACCAGCAAACGAGTTGTAGGAGCGGCTGATCTCGCTTGCAAGGACGCCGCCGGGAAGAGAAGACATGTTTACTCCTTGGGAGGATGAAGCTCACGTAAGATCGTGAATTGCAGCTCCGCGGGGACCAGGGCGATCCCCAGCGGAGCCAGACCGCGGCAGGTTAGCCACGGTAGGTGAGGTTGGCTTACGAACTCAGGCCGACGTAGGCGCTGAGCTGAACGAGTTCATCAGCCGGATGGAAAGTGAGGAACAGGTTGGCATGCCCGATCAGAGATTCGGCAGCGGTCGTGGTGATGGTCACCTGCGGATTCGAGATGTAACCACGTTGCTGCAGGGCCACCAAGCCGTTGTCCAGAGCGGTCTTGAGCGACACGAGCTGGAGGCCGTCGAGCGAGCTGGCTCCGACAAACGGATCGCCGATCGCAAGCATGGTCGCAATCACCAGGCCCTTGATGCGAACACGAAGCAATTCGGTGTAATCGCTGATGTCCGTGGCGCAGGTGAAGTCATGCAGCAGCGCGGGGTTGCTGTAGGACCTCTTGGTGCGGAGCACATTGATATTCGCCTGGGTCAGGGAGTCGAGCTGTCCGGGTGTGTAGATCAGGCCCGGCAGTTGCTTGAGCGGCACCTTCTGGTTGGTCAGCGCGGTCTTCTCATCGAGAGCCGAGCAGAAGCCGGCGACATAGTTGGCCAGATTGCTCACATAGTTGGTGGCATATCCATTCGACATGATGGCCTGATCGGCCACAACGTGCAGGTACGCACCGATGTCGATGTTGTTCTGGTTGATGTCCTGCATGACGGTGCCGTCATACTGTCCGTTCTCGGTCTGGAAGAAGCCAGGTTGGCGATAGCCAGAGCTGTAGTCAAAGCAAAGGGCGTTCAAGCCGCTGGCGTTGGTCCCGACGGTGTAGGGGATGCCGAGCAGGCCGGCGCCAGGATTTTGCACGTCGTCATTGGCGTTGTAAAGGGGCAGGAAGCCGACCCACCGACGGACATCCACCAGCTTGTAGGTAGCGGGGACGGACGTGCCGATAAAACCGATGCAGGTCTTGTCCAGCGTACTGATCGATGCGCAGAAGCTGGCGATTGCATAGCCCCAGTTGACTTCGGCAAAGCCGAGCGCCTGGCGCGCGGAAGCGGTCGCAACCGTCCCGGGCATCGCCGTAACTGCGCCGGCCGTGATCGGAATCGAAGTTCCGGCCACAGTCTGAGCGGTAAGTCCGGCGGGGAAGGTGGTAACTTGGGCACCATTGGCCCAGGCATTGGCTTCCGAAGCCCACTGATAAGTCTGGTCGCCGTAGGCATCGCGTGCGATCAAAAGCCAATCGAGCGCGTTGGGGTTGGTTGCCGGGTTGTTGACGGCTGTCGCTGTGTTGCCGACCGAGTAGAAGGCCACATTCGGCGCATCGAAGGTTGCGGCAGGAACCACAACTTCCTCAACCTGGAACCCTTGCAGAAGGTTGATTGCGTCCAGAAAGGCGAGGTAGGTCTGACGGCCCGTCAAGCCGATGCCGGTGATGGCCGCGGTCAGGGTCGGAGGAGGAGTCGAAGTTGCACCGACCAACGCAGCTGCAGCCTGCACCGTGATCGCATTTGCGAAGGTGGCGCTGGCGCCCGTGCCGAGTTGAAGGCCGGTGTTGCCGGAGATGGTGCCGGCAATGGAGATGTCACCGTTGTCCGTGGTCTGGAGAGGATCGTTCGAATACTCCAGATCGCCCTGGTAGTACACGGCCACAACGCCAGCCTTGTACCAGATCTTGTAATCGGTGGCAGACGTCGCGGTGGCCTGCCCGAAGCTCAGTGAAAAGCCAGCAGTCGCACCGGTACCAGTCTCCACACCGATGCCCGCCAGGACTTGAGGCTGAGCGCCCATGCGGAACAGAATGACGTTGTCGGAGTTCGCAGCACACTCTTCCATCGAACGGATCAGGTTTCCGTTCAGACCGAATTGGAGAGCCGCCGTCGCGCGGTTGGTGACCTGGTAAGGCTGATTGATCACGCCCTGGTCGCATGTGCCGATAATCAGGATAGAGTGGTCCTGCGGCGGAGCGGCAGAGACGAGACCTCCGTCAACCGTATTGACGATAATCCCAGGCAGGTTATTGAAGGCCATTCTGTTTCTCCTCGTAGATCTCGGGTCAACAAACTAACGGTTAGTCTGTAACCTACACAGGGTTGGACACAGGAAATCGGGAACGTTCGTGTTCCGCGTTGTGTTGTTGAGCGGTGTCAAGTTCAACGGTTTGAACGTCCCGCTTGATCTTGAAGTTCAGAGTCAGGTCGGTAAGCTGCCGCTCCGTGAAGGTGTCAAGGAACTCCAGGCGGAACGAGTACCGAAGCCGACGGATTTGGAGCTCTTGATTCTCTTTCTCGTCGGACTTATCTTCCTGGCGCCCTGCGAACTTGAATTGCTGGACTCCGAATGCCTCGAAGAACTTGTAGTAATAGGCATACCGAATCAGAAAGCGATGAAACCATACGGCCAGGGAATTGGCCACAGAGTTGCTCTTCGACCAAACCTCAAACTCGACGGTGTAGTTCTCCCACCAGCCGTACTGCGCCAGGTTGTACCCTGCCTGGCTCGGGATTCTTGCGACGTTCCGAAGCATCGGCGAACGGGGAACAGTAGCGCCGTCATTGCTGGTAGGCGCCATCTCACCGCTGACTACATGGAAGAGAATGACGTCGAATGCTGTGTCCGGCTCTGAAAGCCGTTCCTTCGGGAAGGTCTCGACGTAAACAGGGACTGTTCCCTCGGGAGCACCTTCCGTCTTGATGAACTCTGCGAGAGCCTGCCCGACAATCTGGAAAAAGCCGTTGATGTCTGCCGCGGGCTTACTCGAACGCAGCGGAGGCATGATCGAGGAGGGCCTGGTGATTGCAGACATGCACGCTCCTCGTGGGGAAAGCCCCGGCAATCCTGTCTAGTATAGGAAGACACGACCAGACTGGTAATTCGGTTACACGTTCTCTTTTTCGAGGCCGAGCTCGAACATTTCGATCCGTCCGTTATCTCCGAAGGTGGGCACTACCGAGAGTACCTTCCATTTGACTGTTCGGGTGAAGCGCCCGCTGGAATCGGTGATGGGGTTGCCTTCCGGATCGACCTTCGTTTCGTAGAGTTTGTCGTAGGCCTTGGCAGTCTGGAGGGTGTACCTTTCGTAGTCGGGATAGACTTGGCTGCCGTCATCCCGAAAGACCTCCACATAGGCGGTGCATCGGTTCTGATCTGTGTAGCCCATGGCATTCTGGGGATACTCACCAGTGGCCAAGACTCCAGGCTTGTAGACAGGAGCCACGCCGCGGTAGAGCGCCATGACCTCCTGGGTCTCATAGAACTGCCAGCCTTCGCCTTGGCAATACCGACAGTTGGGCCGGACGCTTCCGCCTGTCTTTGGATCCCAGCAGCCGGGGCAGGTTGTGTTGGTCATCCGGCGCAGGATCACGGTACGCCCTTGTCCAACAATCTCCTCACTGCCATGAATGACGGAGTGCAGCTCCTCGCGCAGGTCGATGGTCGCCGAGATGTCCCGGTAGAAGTCCACAGTTCAACTCCAGTCCTCTTACTGTCCCATCGCGTACGGATAGAACTGGGAGACGGGGAAGCCCGGCTGGTAGACGCCGATGCGCATGGAGGACATTGGCGGGGAGCACGTCGGGGATGCAAAGAACTTGATGGGCTTGCCGCGGCCGCCGGTCGGAGATCCGGGGTCCATCGAACTGGCATTGGCTCCCATGCCGTTGGCGAACCAGGTGCGCGCCGGTGTGCGCTCCGCCCAGTCCAGAACGCCTTTTGCTGCGAAGTGGAAGTCTGGCCGGCCGCCGGGCATCACCCGGCCGCCGCTGCGGAGAACCACCTCGTAGAGTTTGAGAGACTCCTCGAACTCAGCCAGACGCTGCTTATTGTCCGCCTTGCGATCGACGGAAAAGTTTGCCAGCACATGAGCGCCGGGGCCCAGCAGCGAGACTACGTTCAACATCAGATCGCGGGAAGCCAATGCTGTCACGTATTGCAGCCTGCTGCCAATCAAGCGAGTGTGCTGCAGACCTGAAAGAGGAACACGGGCAGCCGTGATCAGATCCGCCTCATTGCTGGACCGGTAGATCTGACAGGCGATGGTGATGTCGGAGAGCTTCTTGAGGGTCGGGCCGGCGGCCAGGCGGACCATATCGATGGTCGAGTAGTACGGAGTGATCTGGCTGATGAAGTCGAAGGTCACGTCCTTCATCAAGGTCGCGCCATTCATCAGCTTGATGCCCTTGGGCAACGAGATGTGGAAGATCAGATTCTGCATGATTAGGAACTCGCAGGCAGCGTGATCACCAGGTTGAACTGGAAGACAATCACAGTTCCGGTCCCGTTCATGAGCACGAGATTGTAGGTATTCGGCAACAGGTTGAGAAGCCAGTTTCCGGTCGAATCCAACTGGTAGGCTCCTCGAGCATAGGCCGGGTCGGTGTTGCCAACACACCAGTCTGAGCTGAGGAATGCGTAGAGGACGAAGCTTGGAAGGTTGGGATAGGAGGGTCTGAGCGCCCCGCTTGCGCCGTAGTCCTGGCTGACAGGAACGGTATAGGAAAGCGGGCTGCCAACACTGCTCATTACAGTCTCCAGAACTCCGGAATACGCAGGAACCCTGTCGTGACCTGACCTGCGGGAACTGCAGGGACCAGTTTCTTGATCTCCAGCACCGCATTCAGAAGGTGTTCGAAGTGATAGGCGATGAAGCCCAGAACGATTCCACCTCCGGTCAAGACCCACTGAAACCGTTCGGTCACGCGAAGCCGCTTGCCTTGTGCATGTACTGTTGCTGTCAGGTCCTGAAACCTGCCGGGCTGACCTTCGATACCAATGAAGACTGCGTGAATCTCTCGAACTTTGGTCAAAAGCTCGGTTTCAGCTGCTTGAGAAAGGGCCATGGGTGGACGTCCTAGAGGGAGGATGGAGGGAGCACACCGCTCCCTCAGTCGTGTCTAGTATAGGAAGATGGCTTCTTTATGCGCTCACCGTGCGCGCCGCGGAATTGTCGTCCTCAGTCACCGTGAAGGTGGCAAGAGTGCTTCCGTTAAGACGCAGAAATGAAAGGACTTTCGGGTTCTGTGTCTTGTCGACAATCCAGGTGCCCAAAACGGTGTCGTGAATGTCAGTGAGAAACGAAACCAGCGCGGTGACGTCGGACTGGGCCGCGGGGATCGCCGGCAAGTTGGCCGTCTTGGCCTGGATGGCCAGAATGACAGACGAGGTGTTGGGGTTGATCGTCGCCAGATCCGTGAGATGAGCCACGGTCGCGTCCTTGGCGACGGTGGCATTGAGCGCCACGGTAGCGTTGAGGGCTACCGGCCCGGGGATGTTGGTGTCGCCCAACCGGATCTGATCGAGGTACTGCCCGTTGACGGTGTTGCCGTCGGCGGCGTAGGAAACAACTGCCAGGTAGTCACCATTCAGCATGCCAGCCGTATTCCACGCATAGGAGTAGACCAGGCAAGTTCCGGCAACCAGAGTCATCGCCGCGGCCGTCACAACAGCCGCACCCGTCGTCAGATTGATCACCGTGACGAGGGGCGCCGTGGTCACAGAAGGAGTCGTGCCATTGGCATGCGAAAGAGAGAAAACGATTTGGTGCGTATCACCTGGATAGATCATGAAGGCTCCGGCTGGACATGAAACAAGAGGGCGGGATTAGCCGCCCTCCTGCTTGTTGAAGATCACTACACGCGATCCACCTAACTGTTAGGCCTGTCGTTACTTCTTGGACACGAGGGATGCGATGAAGCCGCCGATCGATCCGAAGCCCTTCACGGCTGCTTCAATGGCGGTGATCACACTGTTGTCCAGACCTGCGTCCGAGAGCGACTGCTTCTGGGCAGCAGTGCCTGTGGTGATGACCGAAGCAATCTCGCCCAACGCGGCATAGCCGAGATCGGCCAGAGAGGTTGCAACCCCACCGTATGTCGGGACTTCGGGAAGAACCTCATCCACAACGGTCTTGGTGGCTTCGATCTTGGCAATGTCGGCGGGCGCATTGTTGGCCACCCATTTGAAGGCGGTGGCGAAGGCGTGTCCGAGGGATTTGAATGAAATGCTCATAACGGGTGTATCTCCTATCGTGAGTGTGGCGCGTTGGTCCGAACTACCAAAGCTACTTGGCTGCTGGCCGGTGAGTGAGGGGTTTGGCGATGTGCGTGACAGCTGCTTTGACGGTCTGGACGGTTGCACCTGGGGCGACTGAGGACAGGTAGTAGTGCATCTCGATTGCGTCGGTGGCGAGCTGGGCCCCGAACACGGTGTAGGCCTTGACGGCTCCCCAGAATCCTGGGTGAAGCATCTTGTCGACCTTGTGATCCAGATTGTCAGCAGTATGAGCAACGGAACCAGCTGTGAGAGCAATTTGATGAGTACCGTCATTGATGTTCTTCAGAGTTGCCGGAATGTTGGGATCGGCAAGATCCTTGCTGGCCTGCTGGGCCATGTTCGATGCGGCGGTGGCGGCGGCGGCGGTGGCGACCAAGGCTGGTTTGAGCGTGGTCGTCGTGTCAGTAATGTCGTTCGTAATGGTGGTCAGGTCGGCGTCAAGACCGTCTGAGGTCTTGCGGAAGGAGGCAAGCAGCGCGTCGGTGCGGTCAAAGGTTCCGTTCGCGCGGGCAGCCAGGACAGGAACTTCGTTATCCCAGAACTGGCGTTGGGAAGTAGCGGCCAGGCGCGCTTCCTTCGCGGTGAGACCTGCCTCAACAATGAGGTGGTTAGTGTTGTTGCCCACAACATGTACCTGCTGTTGGGTGTCAACGATGAAGTTCTTGGCCGCCGCGTCAGTGGCTTCCAGGCCAAAGGTTGCCTTGCGAGCTTCGAGGCCGGCCAAACCGAGACAAACACAAAAGAACGCAAACGGAACTGCGAAGACGGCAACCTTCACAAAAGGCAATATCCACGCCGGAAGCTTGAACCTCCGGCGGGATCTCAGTGCTCGTTCTTGAAAGCGAGGATGAAAGCGTCTCATTACGCGCCTGCCACTGCTGGTGATGGGGGTGTTGGGGTGTTACCGCTCGCGTTCAGAGCGAGCATCAGCGCGCCATTGGTGCCTGCAAACAGGCCCCAAAGCTTCGTGCTCAAGTCTGCAAATGCAGGCTGAACGGAAGCCCCGATCGCGGCGGCGAAGAAGAGAACGTCCAAACCGAGAACGATCGCAATGGAAGCGTTCCGGGTTGTCAGATCGATCCTGTATGCCATGAAGGTCTCCTACTTGACTTCCACTGGGGTGTACACGGTTGCGGCGCCGGTGTGGCCGATGAATGCCTGGCGCCTGGGTGGATTGAGGCGGTCGATCTGAATGTGAACGCAGGCCGGAACTTCAGCCTTGTTCTTCTCGAAGATGACCTTGTCGAAGGGAAGCTTGCTTTCGAGACGCAGCCAGTCGAACAGAACTTGCATGGAGACTGCGGGCGCATCGACATCGACGGCGGCGTGGCCGCCGATGCAAAGGTGGAAGGAAGCTGTCTTGCCGCCGACCTGGGCGTTGTGGCCAGGATCACGGTAGCTGTCATGAACGCGGACAGCTCCGAACTTGTCGTGAATGGGTTCGAGAACCTTCTCGCAGAGGAAGGTGACGTTCTCGATGACGTGCGAGTCAGCGCCTGCCAGGACAGTCAGTCCGGGTTCAGTGTCTGCGAAGTGCGGTGTAAGTTGTGACATGTCATTTCCTAACTTGACGGCCAACCTGTGACCGTGATCTGGATTTTGTTACCGGTGATGACGGCTGCATACTGCAGAGCTTGCGGCACAGATACAGTAGGATCCCCGAGGAGAGGCTCGATGCTCATGTAAAGGTCCTCGACCGAAAATGAGGTCGGATCGATGTCATCTGGAAACAGAATGTCGAACGACTGACTCAAATCCTGGCCAATCCGCCGTCTTGGAATGACCTTGATCTGATCGAGCTGAAGGGCTGGAAATGCATCCAGAAGAGGAGAAACAGGTGGAGGTGTCAGCAGGTTCAAAATGCCGGTGGTGAATGTCCACTGGTAGCTAACATTCATCGATTCGCCGGCGGGGTTCATCACGTCTTCGGTCGAAAGGGACGCATCAGCGCCCAGCAGCATCGCCGTGTAGAGTGTGTTCTCCTGGAAGTGTCTGGTGGGTGTGAAGGTCGCAATCGTGCGGCCCGTGGTGTCGTCTGCGAACGACCAGACCCCTTCAACATTGAATGTTGAAGGAGCGGCCTCGCCAGCAACGAGCTGGCCCGATGTGAGAACTTGAGTTGGAGCGGGGAACGTCAACGAGAACGTGCTATCGTTCAGCGTCGAGGTGTCGAGCGCCTGGTCGAAAGCGACGATGATCGCCTGGCCAAGAACCACATCAGTTTCTTGATCGGACGGCGTTGCCTGAAGTACGACGGGTGCGGACATTCTTCTTGGCCTTCTTCGCGGGCTTCTTGACAGGCTGTTCGCTGGACTCAATTACCTCTTCGGTAATGGCGCAGAGACCTGTGGTCTCGGTCTCGAAGTCAACGCTTTTGAGCGTGCCAGTCGTCCGGATTTCGCGCTCGAACCGCTTGGCTTCAGTCTTGGATCTGGGAGTTGCGATGTAGAGGTTGCCGCGGCGATCGCGGCCAACGAATACCTTCTTGCCGGTGTCTTCTTCGGTGATTGCCGAGGTCTGGCCGCCGGTTCCCTTGAACCCTTTGGTGGCCATGTCCTTGCCGGTGACGTCGATCAGCTTCTTCTCTTCCAATGCCTTGCGGATCGGAATCTGCTGAGACTGTTCGTCCACAATGCCGATGGGCCTGTTCGGGCCCAGGACGAAGCCGCCACACTGGAAGGTCTTGACCAGGGCGGTGTTCAGCATCAAGGTGTGACCTACGAGGTCGACAGGTTGTACAAGCTTTCGGCGGCTCGGCGCCTTTGCTATCGAGGCCAGCGTCTTCTTGAACTCTTCGCTGCCGGGCATCACGATCAGACTGGACATAGGATCTCCACTTCCGAGTGTCGATAAAGGCGGAGATCTACCAAAGACTCAGGGTTGGCCAGGCGGAAGTTAAAGGCCTCCGCCTGGACATGATTTGGTTAGCTGGCCGCGGGAACGGCGGGAGCTGCGGGTGCAAGCGCGGCCTGGAACTTGGCCACCTCGGCCTGCACCGCCTGCGCGGCGGTCTCAATCGCGGGGTCCACGTTCGGCGAGTTGGCAATGGTCGTGTTGAGCGTGGTGACCTGTGCTTGAAGACTGGCAAGTCCGGCCAGCACCAGCACATCCTCGGCCTGAAGCGCCGCGACCGCTGTGTTAAGATCGTCGATTGCTGCCATGAAATCCTCCTTGGTTACATACGGTGGGTGTTTGTGTCTAGGCCGATTGAATTTCGTGTACATCGGGCCTCGCTAAGAAACGGTTGCAAGTCACTACACGAAGGGCGGCGGTCGCCCGCCGCCCGATCGTTGCACAGAACTGACTGTTGGTTAGGCGTTGACGTTGAGCGGGTTGGCCGGATCGAAGATCGGCGCCGTGCCCAGATCGGTGTAGGTGCTGTCCGAATCCGACAGGTTGTACACGGTGCGGGCGGGCATCACGAACTCGTTCGGGCGGATCTTCACGTTGCGGGCGACCGCGATGGCCTGACCCTCGTTGAGGATGCCGAAGCCGTAGGTCTCTTCGATCGACATGTTCTGGATGTTGTACTGGCCGTCTTCCCAGCTCTTGACATGGGGCTCTTCAGCCACAATCAAGGCGCCGAGGTTGCGGCTGTTGAACATCATAATGTCGGTCGTGCGCTGCTCGGGATCGAAGTTCACGAACGGGCTGACCAGGATCCGGAAAGGAATGCCGAGGTAGTTCGGCAGGATCGGGGCCGACGTCATGTTCTGGTAGTTGCCAGAAGTCGCCTGCGACACTTCTCCGCCGGTGAGCTGACCGTTGGTGTACTGCCCGGTCTGGCCTTGGCCGATGCCGAGTCCGCCGTTGTTGTAGAACTTGTTGCCAAGCACCGCGGGGTTGCCGGTGAAGTTGGCGAAGAAGCTGCCGCCGCCTGCCTGGATGGCAAACTCGCGGAGGACAGGATCCTTGACCCACATCAGCCACGCCATCGGGTGGACCAGGAGCGTGTCGGGCACGAAGCCGTTGAGCAGCACAGCCGCGTACATGTCGAACACGTCGTCCACTGTCATGGAGCCGTTCAGCACGCCCTTGTAGTTACGGCCGGTCGTGACGCCCTTGATCGGCTGCAGCGGGGAGCTGGACAGACGGGAATTCGGGTCGTTGTCGAAGACCAACGTGCCGAGCTTCGTGATGAAGTCGAAGATGTACTCTTCCTTGTGACGCGCGAGAGCATTGCCGGCCAGACGCAGCCAGAAGTTGATCCAGGGATAGGCCGATTCCTCGACGAACCGCTTGGCGATCTTCAGGCGAAGGCCGTGACGCTTGACGGTCACGCCGAAGGACTGCGCACCACCAATGTTGATGTTGTAGATCGGCAGATCCATGCCGTCACCGGTTTCCTCTGCACGCAGAGGCTCGACGGCCGGGAATACGGTCATCATGCCGGGCTTGTATTGGATCTTCTGAAGCAGGTGGGTGCCGATCAACATCGGCTCGATGCCTTCCTGCACGATGGTCGTCATCGCCTTCGGAATCATGAAGGCAGCGTTCTGGATGTCCAGGGCATCGTTGATGTCGACAACCTTGTCGGCGACGGGGTCCCACCCGTTCGTGCGGAAGATTGTCGCAAACCGATCCTGCAGTTCAAGTTCTGCCTTGAATTGTTCGGGAGTGACCTTGGTCTTTGACATGTGGAAAATACCCTCCTCAGGGCGGTTTGGTCCAACGTGGGCCGGCGGATTGTAAAGGCGTGCGTCAGAGACCGCAGTTATCGTCTGGTCTCGACTTGGATATGCTGGCGACACCGGCGATCGGGGCATTGGAATGCTCCGGCGATCTCACCTGCTGGGTTCTTCTTGACCACAAGCTTGTCGCAGACTCGGCCTGTGCCATCGGAGCGTTTGGCCATGCACCGCAGACCGTCGCCCTTGACATACGCTTGCCCCTGGGTGATCACGATCTGCGGCATGGATTATCCAACCAACTGTTAGTAGGGTGTGTGCGCCTGAATTACAGGAGCACGCGGACCAAGACGTAGGTGCCGTACTCGGGCCGGGCCCGAGTCTTCTGCAGCTGAGAGGCCTTGTAGATGCCGTCAGTCGTCAGGTTCAGGTCGTATGGCAGGCCGGCAGTGGCCGAGCCGCCCATCATGATGGCCGCCGGATTCGGATCGGTCATCGGGCCAACCATGCGAGACGGATCCCACAGGGTCTTGATGCGGTTCGAGAACCCGATCTTGTTGATCATGTTCACGACGCCGATGATGCGACCGACCAAATCAACCGGAGAGTTGACTGCCGGGTTGAACACCGTGTAGTTGCCCTGGTCGTTCTGGAACTGCGAGAAGGTTACGCCTGCGCCGGTGGTGGGAAGGCCTGTGAAGTGGGCGAAGGTGCGTCCATAGCCCTGCACGTAGCCCTGAATGCCGTCGGTCGTTGCGTCTTGCTGCAGCGTGTTCGGCGTAGCGCCGATCCACGGCACCTTCAGCACATACTGGGTCTGGATGGCCGTGCCCATCTCGTGCATGTAGTTCATGACCTGGAAGCCGATGGGATTCAGGCCTTCGAGACGGTACAAGATGCCACCTGCGAGCGAAATATCGATGATCTTCACGCCGCCGATGTACTGGAAGACGTTCCGAGTGCAAACGCCGATCGGACGGGCTGTGCCGTACGAGTAGGGGACTGCCGTGCCCACATGGCCCACGTCGTCGATGTCGCTGGTGAAGACGAAGGAGTTGGTGCCGGCAAGGAGCGCGCCGTCTACCACGCCCGTGAGGGTCAGTGTGGTCGTGGTGGCCGCAACGGTCACAGCGTTCAGGTTGAACACAGCGGTGTAAGCGTTCTGTGCCGCAACTTGGGTGGTCTGGGCAGTCGCCAGGTTGGCCAGAGCGGTGTTGTAGGCCGCCAGAGCCGCAGACTGGTTGGCAAGATCCGTCGCCGTCACTGTGATGCCGGCCGTGGTCACAACCACATTCGCGGCGGTGAGGGCGGTGTTGGCAGTCGTCACGGCGGTGTTGGCCGTGGCCAGGGCGGTGTTCGCCGCGGTGAGGGCCGCATTCGCAGCAGTCACAGCAGCAGCAGGTGCCTGAGCGGTAACCGCGGCCGCGACAGCTGTTGCAGCCGCTGCCAGCGTTCCGTTGAACTCAACCGTCACCTGTGTGCCGGCCACGCCGACTTGGAATGCCAGCTGACCTGCAAAGGTGTCACCGGCCGCAGCGATCGTGTAAACCAGGGTCGACGCAGTCGCAGCAGCGGAGGGAGTGAGCACCGGAACCAGGGGGACATTGGTGGCCGAGCCGGACACTGTCGTGCCGGTCGTCACGCTCGGGAACAGGGTGCAGTTCCAGGCCCAGTTGATGTCGGTCCAGTTGACCGCAATCACGGTGCCATTGGTCAGGGTGACGTTGCCAGGCGCGGCATCGGCAGGAGCTGCCAGAACGCAATGGTCGCCAGGAGTCACGGCGTTGCCGGTGCGAGGATCAATGGTGAACTGATCGATCGATCCCGCTCCCCACTGAATGATGCACCACACGTTGGAACCGGCGGGAGTCTTTCCGCATTGCAGGCCGGAAGGAACGAGCGCGCCGCTCTTGTCTTGCCCAATCAGATGCTGCGAGCTGAGCACGACAGACGCCAACTTCGGATGGCCTTGATCCTGACGCAGACCCGGCAGATAGGGCGCCGGATACGGAACAGGCAGCCAGGGCTTCAGGGGCTCAGAGAGCTCCAGGTCCGGGGTCGTCTGACCGATACGGTCCTGCCCGAACAGTTTGCCGGTGTACTGGTTATTGAGATCGACTGGCATGATAGTTTCTCCTGCAACCTAAGTCTTGGTTGCTTAGCTGAGCTGCACACGGCCGTAACGAACATCGGCGATATACCGCTCGCGGTCCGTTGCGTCGTGAATGTAGGTGAGCATGCGCTGAAGCTTTTGGGTGTCTTGCACCGTGAGCGCAGGGATCAGGGCCGGCTCGCGGTCCGTACCATCCACCTCATCTACGTGAGCGTTGTCGTTTACCGTGGTTCCCTGGTCGGTGCCAGCTTTCCCCGGTTCGGCCGCGGTGTTCCATTGCAGCTCGGCGAAAAGATCGGTCACAGCGTCTTTCAGACTCTGGATATGGCGTTTGGCGAACTCGGCAATCTTGTCCTGGATCTGCGTGGGATTGAGGCCGGTGTAGCCATCCTTCTTCCGCAGGCAGTTGTGCATGACCAGGGTTGTTGCCAGACTGGTCTTCGAGTCCATGAGAACGGCGGCGAGCACACGATCCTTCGTGGCGACCGATGTCCTGATCGCGGCCAGCTCGTCGGTCAGGCCGAGGACGGCCTCGTCCTTCTCGGCCAGCTCGTCCTTGGAAACGAACAGGGAATCCTTGATATGCTCGGCCAGCGACTTCTTGGCCCATGCGACCCAGCGGTCTTTGCCCCACCGTTCGGCCAGAGCATTGTGAAGATCCTCAATCTTGTACTGCAGATCAGGCTCACAACCTTTGTGATGAACATCCAGGGCATGGTAATGGCCGAGTATTTCCTTGATCTGAGCCCGCTTTTCGTCCTTCAAGGCTTCTTCGGCTGAGACGGCATCGTATCCATCCACCGAATCGATCAGTTTGACGTGAACAGCCAGGGCCTTCAGTTCGTCACTGATCTCGGTGCCCCCGGTGGCCGTGGTATTGATCTTGTCTTCGGTCTTGGAGGCTACGGAACACTTCAACGTCTTGCCCTTTCTCTCAACGCAGGCCCGGATCTTCTCCTTGGCGCCGTCGCTGATCTTGGCCCGGCCCAGCAGCCGGAGGGCTGCGGTGTGATGCGCGCAGTCCTCCACGGGGAAGGTGCGGTTCGGGCCACAGAAGGACTTGCCACCCAATTTCTTGCGGGCTTCCGTATCCAGCTTGGCGTCCTTGATCTGTTCGTCCTTGAGTTCGCCGCCGGTGCCTCCGGCATCCATCTCGGTGCAAAGCTCGTCGTAGACTTTCTGCTCGTCGGCGAAGAACACCTGGTCCTCGTCGGTCAGGGTGAACCCTGTCCAATCGCAGACCCCGTCCACGCACTCGGTTGCCTCAGCAACCGCTGTCGTAATGGCAGCTGCATCGTTCACGCCATCCGCTACTGCGGGAACCGCAGCGAGATCGGCGCTCATGCTGGCATCCTCGATCGCGGCCAAATCGGCAGTTTCTTTCCGCTTCCAACCGTTCTTGCGGATCTTGGCGGTGAGAGTCGACTGCAGGCTGCGCCGGGAGGTCTTGTCGTCGTCCGATTCCGGTGTCCAGGCCGTGAGCTGATCCTGAAGATCGAATGCTGTTTCTGCCGTCAGATCAAGGCTCTTGAGAGTCTTCCCAACAGCGGCCACGTCAATCGTCATCTTTGGTTCCTCGTATTCAATCACGATGTCCGACTCGTACAGGCTGTCGGTCAGTTTGAGGCCCCTGTCGATAGCAAATTGCTGGTCATCGAGAGGCAGACCAAGGAAGAACATCTTCTCGAGGGAATCCTTCAATTCGTAGGACTTCACCTGAGCAAACGGGTCGGCTCCAAAGTTGACGAAGCTGAGTTCCTTGTACTTGAACCTTCCCGAGATCAGGAAGGCCATGCGCCCATCGACGATCTCACCGGGGCGGTGTTCGCACTTGTCCTCCGATGCCCAGTCGGTGTGGCAGATGGAGCAGGTGGCCGAGTCAGTAATCGCACCGGCTGAAACGCACAGATACTCGTCACGGAGTATCTTCTGAATCGCTTCAGGGTTGGTCAGAGTCAAACCCAGTTCGATATGACCGATGCCCTGGTAGCCCTTCACGCGGGCCAGGTTGTCCTGAATCCAGTCCACCGTCTTGAACACGTTGAACTTGCCGCCGGTCTTTGAATCCCGGTTATAGAAGACTGAATCCTTCAGAACCGGAAAGTCCCTGGCGTACTTCCAGGAGTCGTCGATGTACTTGGCCTCACGAATCCGGCCCAGCACGTCGCCTTCTTTGTCGTGCCCGCGAAGAACGGGAAGCGGTGCCACCCCTTTGGGAACCCAGGTCTGAACCGCGTCCTGCATGCAATCGGGACGATAGAACTTGCGATTGCCCGTTACGATGCCGGCGTGAGTCGCGTCCACGCGAACGAGCAGGCTGTGGCCTGTCTCGGACTTCGAGTCCTTGCACTCGAACAGGAATCTCTTGTTCTCAAGAACCGCGCTCGGACGAAACGTCAGAAAGTCGTGGATCTTGAGCCAACGGCGTTCGCTCAGCATGTCCAACCTTGTATGAAACCAACTGTTAGTTAGTCGCCCGGGTAACAGGTACTGTCCCGCGCCCCACTACCTAACGATTGAGAGGAATCTCAAGCAGGAAGGGACCTCCCTGCGGGATGGGCTGAATCGATGCATTGCTCCGGAACAGAGCGGACGCATCCTGCACAAGTGCCTGTTGCAGCGGAGTCACTCTGGAGTTCTGCATCCCAGGACCGTTAAGCTGCACGACCGGCAATGGCATATTCAAGTTCGGCATCATCTACCTCGTCTTCCAATTCCGCTCGAAGAAGCACGGAAAGAAGCTCAGGATCAGAAGTTTCAGCAATCACGGACTTCAATGAACTCAGTCCGGCGGCTCGTTCCTGTCTAGTATAGGAATCACCAACTGAATCGGTGATTTCGCGCTGGTTGAGTCGCGCAACGATCTCATCGATGATCTGACCGCTTGCTTTGCGCCAGTTCTTATCCACATTGAGACCATCGGCAATCAGTCGGTCACGACCTTGCACCAAGCCTTCATAGATTTCGCTCATGAGGCTGTCACTGTTCTTGCCTGGGCCCAGCTTCGATCCATGCTGGTTGGTCGGGCGCATCTTATTGGCGGTTGCCGCGGCGGTCTGGGTTGTCTTCTTGGCAGTGCCTCCGCGCGGGTGACCGGCGCCGGTGCCCATGCTGGCCCGGCGTGAGCTGGCATTGGCCACGGCTACCTTCGCCTTGGCAATGACAGGCAGGTGTTTCGCCTGTGCTTCAAGACTCTGTTGTTCGTGGCTGGCCTTGACCTCGGACAGCTTGGCCTGGGCTTCCATCAGCTTCATCTGGGTTCCGGCCAACGCCTTCTGGTTCGTCACATCCTGTTGGCCGATTTCAATGGCCGATGCGGTCTTGTACTTCTGGATCTCGCGCTCAAGACGCAGCACATGGAGAGCGAAGTGGGTATCGTTCTGCTCCGTCTTGCTCATCGGCTTGAGGTTCATTCGCTTGCGGGCTTCCGTCTCGGTGAGCAGGTGGGAATTGAAGAGAGCCATCACATGCGTCTCTTCCTTGATCCGATTGTCGAGATCGAGTTCGTGGAATGCCAGCTTGGTGCGCGCCACGCCCTTTTGCACAGAGGTGGAGTAGTTGGCTTCCTGGAACCATTCCTTGAAGATGAGCATCCGGATCTGATCGGCCAGCTCGTCGAGGTCGGCCTTGATCGAATCCTTCAGGTTCTGCGAGATGTTGTCGGCGGTGGCGCGGGTGGCGTCGGCGCCTTCGCCCATGTCGATGGCGCTCATGCCCAGGCCGATGTAGACCCGGGACTTGAAGTGCTCCACCAGGGCCTTGAAGTCAAGAGACTTGCCGTTGGCGCCAACGGCGGTGACGGTGACGCGCTCGTCGGTTACGAACACGCCCTCCTTGGGCATGTTCTCGATCTGGAAGCGCACCATATCGATCTCGGACTCACCGCCCGGACCATAGGTGCAGGGAGCCTTCTCGTTGCCAACCTGAACGTGAAACAACGGGAACAGGTGGTTGATGAACAGGAGTTCGATGTTCTCTTCAAGCCGGCGCAAGGCGAAGATGTCATCCCGGACGGCGATGGTGCGCGGCGTTCCGAAGATGTGACCAGGCTTGACGTCCCACTTCAGGTGGATGATGTCCTCAACCGGGTAATCGATCCACGGAATGCCGTGGTCGAAGATGCGGCGCCACTTGCTGATCTTCCCCTTCTCCAGATAAGGGTGCATCGTGTGGGCGGGGACGATCACATAGGCAGCGACTGGGACTCTGCCGCCCTCCTTCTTGCTCACCGGGGAAGCGTCTTCCTTGCGGATCTTGAGGAGGAAGCAGTTGGAACACAGGAACAGGTTGCGCAGGACGCCCTTGATGAAGCTCTCAAAGCTGCGTTCGGTGACGAATTCAAACGCATTGATGCGAGTCTGGATGTAATCGGCGTCTTCCTCGCGGTCGCTCATGATCTCGTAGCCGGCGCGCGCGGCGAGCGCCAGCTTGCGGGCCACGGCCTGCTTGACGTAGACCTCTGTGTCAGAGATGGCGTGCGGTTCGCGCATGTCATACTCCGGCATCAGGATGCCGTTCCACATGTAGTAGGTGCCGATGTAATCGGCCGCTTTGTCGAGTTTGATCTTGTTCAGGTCGCCGTTCAGCATCTTGCCGGCGTCCTCAACCTTCATGCCTTCCATCAGCTTGTCGCTGATGCTGCGTTCTCCAGTCGACCGTTCAACAGGCTGAAAGCCTTTATCGGTATACGAGGCAGTCCTGCGCCCCAGCCCTTTGATGTTGGGCTCGATGACCTGGCCGGCGATCGTTCGGCGGATCACCGCGGCTTTGCCGGGCTTGGCCTTGGTGGACGTGCCGTCAACAAAGGCCATAAGCCGTTCCTGCCGGGCCGCTGCATTGTCCTGCAGAGTGGTGTCTGGTGTGCGTGGCATTAGCTCACTGCTCCGATGGTGGGTGCTTGTACAGTCGACGAGGATGCAACGATCAGGTTCACGCCGCCCTTGGTCAGAACTGTTTGCACGTTGCTGGGCGGTGCGGGGACGGTGGGAGAAACTGCCTGCATCTGGCCGTTGGTGACAACGAAGGAAGTGCCTGTCGTCGAACTCATGCCGCTGAGGATCTGGCTCACAGCCGCGGTCTGAGTGACTGAGTTTGTGGCGCCTACCGCAGGTTGGCTGCTGTTGTAAGTCATCACGGCCTTGGCCAGTTGGGTCAGTGTGTTCAGGGCTTGAGTGCTGGCGATGATGTCCATCTGGGTGTTCATGTCGCCGGTCCGGCGATTCAACAGCTTCTGGAACGATTCCTGAAGCACCATGACCCGGTTGCTGACTGTCGTGTTTGCCCAATCGAGGTGGGTAGCCAACGTCATCAGGCCGGGGGTCATTGGACCCGCCCCGGGAACCTGGAATGTGCTCGCCGGCACCAGCGCGGACGAACTGACCGGCGCCGTCGGCAGGCCGCTGTTGTAGGCCAGGGAACACCCCTTGAGTCCGCCGGTGGTGTTCACGAAGCTCTGTCTTGCGCCGTTGACAACCACGTTGGCCATGGCCGCGGCTGCCTGGATCTGCGAGACCATCTGGCCAATATTGGATGTGCTGCCTTTGAGGGGCTGTACTGCGGTCTGCATGAAACGGTCGGCCATGATGACCATCCCGGCCGCTTCAGCGATGAGTTGAACGAACACCGTGCCAGTCATCCCGTTGACGATGGAGTCCAAACGAGGCCCTTGTGAGAAACCTTGAAGTGCCTGCAACATCGGGATCATCCTCACCAGATTGGTGGGAGGTTCCAGGAAGAACTGGTTCAGGACGTTATTGACGTCCTGGGCGACGACTCCTACACCCGCAGTCAGTTGGTAGACCGACGCATAGGAGCTTTGGAAGGAGTCGAGCGAGCTGTTCATTGTGCTCGCCAGCGCCGGCGATACGTCCTGCCCCAGAATCGAGATCTGATTCGGATTGTTGGTGGCGATCGAAGGCGTTCCCGGCGATGCAATGACCGGATACTGTGACAGCTGGGCTGTCATGTTGTTGAAGAGGACCGCGTCCCCTTTCAATGGGCCCAGAAGCAGAGCGGTCTGGTATTGGGATTGTCCGCTGTTGACCAGGCCGCTTTCGATGGTCTGGTTGATCTGAGTTACGGCCGATGCCTGAAACGGATTCGTCTCGTAGGCCGTGCCGTTTCCCAGACCTGATTCGATCTGCAATGCCGTCATCTTGGCATCGAGCATCCGGTTGTACATACTGACGGTAAGCGAGGTCGGCACCGGCAGGTTTGAATAGATCGTCTGCAGTGCCCGCGCGGTCTCCGGATCCACGGAAGGATCGAACTCGATGCCCAGCCCCGTACTCATCGCAAGGATCACCTGCTGCAGATACTGATTGGTGTCCAGCAGGTCTGCCAGTCTGGCGATCAGCTTTCCGGCGGCCGACGCGCTCGCCGTGGCATTCCCGGAACTCGCCAGGCTGCCACCCGTGGCCAGGCTCACAGGCACAGCAGCCTGTGCGGCGGGAATCGCCGCAGAGACGGTGGGCGGAGGGGTGTACTTGAACTGGATCGACTCGAAGGCCATTAAGAACTCGGAAGATTGTTGGCAACGACTGCGCTGCCTGTTGAATCGGAAAGGTCGTCGGGATTGACTGCGAAGGTCTGCTGGAAACCGACCAGTTGCTGGAAGGCATTGCCTACCGTTCCCATCGAATCCGTCGTGTACAGGTTTTTCTGCACATCCAGGTTGAGGGGCACTCTGGGCTGGATGAGCTGCCAGGCAATCTGCAGGATGTCGGCGGCGCTCGAATAGGTCGTCATCTCGTCGAAGAAGTCCTGCAACCCGAGGAATCCTCCCTTCAACCAGTTCAGTTGGCCGTTGTAGCCCAACTGCTGGAGGAACGGGAACTTGGACAACTTCTCAATGACCGAGACCGCGATCGGCATGTCGTAACTGGCTGCCACACTCGCCGCGATGTTGTCCTGGGGATCTCCGTTGGCCATTAACCACCACCAAAACGACGACCGGCACTGCCAAATCCGGGCCGGGTTGAATTCTGAAAGAAACTGGTGCGGGAAGGAACGCGACCATTGCCGGCGGAGCCCGGTGAGTTGACAGGCGCCACGGTGTAGCTCTGCCTCGCCATGTGAAGCAAACGGTACTGCTCCTGCAGGTTGCTTTCTGACTTGGTTCGCGCAGGAACACCGGAGGTCTCGCGTTTGAGTTCACGCACCCTCTCGGTGTCAGCCGGGGCCGGCGGCCCTGGCGTCTGGACGGGTGATGCCGCCTGCTGGCTAATTACAGTGGACGGCAATCCCCAGCCTGACACATGGGCGATTTGTACCAAACGCCTGACGGTCTCTTTGGTGTGCCAGAGCCCGTAGTTCAGCTCGATGCCGAGCATCGACAGCATGAATGCGTCGAGATCGTGATCGCCGGAGTCGGCGTCAGTGGAATAGGTGTCGGCCGCGCCGCCCTTGGTCCAGGTCTTGACCCTGAAACCGCGAAGCTGTTCCTCGAGCAGAGCGTACTCGCGCGAAACCTCGACCAGCTCCATCTCGAAGGCCATGACCACGCCCTCGACCATGAACGGCTTGGTGCGCCGTTTGAGAATGTCGTCCTTGGGGTTGGGCAGGTACTTCGAGTCAGAGTCCCGGTTGGGAACAAGAGCGTTGGTCTCCAGCTTGGCGCCGAAGTCGACGACGTTGATGTACTTCAGCTTCGCGGTGTCCGAATCGAATGTACCGGCCTGTACGCCGATGTCCTTGATGAGTTCGTCCTGAACGAAGCCGAAGCCGGCATCGACGTACACATAGTCGCAGTGCCAGAGCTTGTTCAGCTCCACGATCCTGTTGAAGGACTTCTTGGTCGTTGCTTTGTCGTCGTCGATCGCCTCGTGGTGAACCACTCGCCGCTTGCGGGTGGCGGAATCGTATTGGGTGACCACAATCCGGGTGCCGGTGCCTTTGCCGTTCCAGTCGATTCCCATCACATGACGCTTGTTCGCGTCGTAGATGAGAGTCTTGAGGCTGTAGGGCTTCATGGCCCAGTCAACGAAGGCAGACTTGAACACGCCGGCGGTAGGGTCGCCGAACTCGGCCAGCCACTCGTGACGATACTTCTCGAGGGTCTGGGCCTCAGCCAGGCAGACTTCCTCGTTCAACTGATCGGTCCCCCAGTTCGGGTGATCCATGATCGGGTGGAAGAACTCTTTGTAGTCCGGCAGCTTGTTGCACATCTGCCAGAACATCCCGCGCAGGCCGGTCGGGGTCGAGGAGCCGTGGAAGGTGATGTTCTTGAACCGGCGCATCAGCGGCATGATGGCCTGGTAATCCTTGTCCGCCAGGTAGTCCTGTTCCTCCAGCCGGATACGCCGCGGGGATTGGCTACGGACGGAATCTGCGCCCTTGCCGGACTTCGATCCGGCCGTGAAGATCTTGATGACCGATCCGTTGCCGAATCGCATGTAGTAATAAGGTTGCTGCTTCTTCGAGATCAGGAAGTCGTTCCCGCCGAGCGCCGGCGAGTTCTCGATCTGGAAGACGATCTCATCCCACCACAGCTGGGCTTGCGCCTGGGAAGGCGCCACCACCATGACTTCGGTGTTCTTGTTGATGCTGATGAAGTGGAGTTCTTCGATGACGCCGCAGAGTGTCTTGCCCAGACCACGGCCCCACCTGTCGACCTTGCGCGGGGAAGTGCAGCGAAGCGCCTCTTCCTGGTATACGCGCGGCGCGCAAGGCTCGATGTTGCCCTGATCGTCGCGCAGAACCATGTACCTGGTGGACCAGAACGCCGGATCGTAGATCTCACGGATCTCGTCCAGCTCCATATCATCACCACGGGTGTGCAGGTCAGCCTGCATCGCCTCGTAATCGGGAATGTCATAGACACCGAAGCACTTGATTCCGAATGCTTTGCCAGGATGCTTCTGCTTGTACCCTGCGACACAGTCCTGGCACTGCTTACAGCCCAAGATCCGGCGCAGGATTCCCTCCTGGTCGGTGCCTGCAGCTTCGTGATCTCGTTTGATGGTGTTGGCAAAGAATGTCTGGTCATCCGGCATGAGACCGGCAACCATATCCGCCAATGGAACGAATCCGGTACTCAAGTGGGAGTCCTTGGAGAGATCCGCTGGTTTGCCAGGCTGGCTCAGCGAACGAAGCCTTTGTAGGGTGCCTACTCTGGGTAAACACCTACTCTTAGCCGGTGCGGCGAACCGAGAGGGTGATGGAGCCGGCGCCGTCGTAGTTCGAGACCTGAAAGACCAGGGAACCACCGCCGATGAGCTTGCGCTGCTCGGCAAAGCCGGCATACAGGTTGCCGCTGTTGAGAGTCGACACATTGTTCCAGGTGGCGACGACTGTTTCGCCGTCCGCGAGGAATACCGTGATCGTGCAACTAGTGTGCAGATCGCTGAAGGTCGCATCCAACTCGATTGCGTTGGCGGCAACCTCGATCAGCCCCGAAGTTGCATTTGCTGTGATGGCAGTGAACACGGCAACGCCCGACTCGAATTGGGTGGGCAGATCACCCACGCCGAAGCCAGCAAGGTTCCCGCCGTAGACAGGATGGGGTGTATTCAACACAGCACGCGGGTAGTTCAGGTACGAACAACCCGGAGCCGGGTTGGGAATGGTGACGGGGGATCCCATGAGGCACTCACTTTCGGAAGGTTGAAGGTTGGGTTAGACGCGCTTTGCAATGGCACGGGCTCCGAGCACAGAGCCGGCTCCGAGGACACCGAGGGTTGCGCCGATCCGGGCGGACCGAGCCTTGTCCTGATTCCCGCCAATGGACCAATTCTTGTAGACGCCGCCGACTCCGCCGGCAATGCCGGCACCGGCGACGATACCTGTGCCAATCGCGGCATTCCTTGCAATTCCAGGTTGCGACACCCGGCCAGCCGTCCATTTGGCTGCCGAGCTGAGAGAACTCCAAATAGCATTGAGTGGGTTGTTCACATTGTCTCCATTACCGGTGAAGGAAGTAGGCCTCTTGGCCCAGGTAACGGCGGGCCGCCGAAGTGGCGCCGCTCATCTCATAGAAAGCCTGCATACGCAGGCGTTGGGCAGTCTCCGTGTCGGTGTAGTGCCCACCAAACTCCAGATGGCGGATCTGCCGACCAAGGTCAGTCACGGCGCGCACGGTATTTCTGGCACCTGCTCCTATCGCTGCATCCGGATAGAGGGACGCCAGCCATGCGAGAGTCCCAATCCCAGGTATAGAAATGCCAATTGCAGCCGCCGCAGTTGAAATCCCCATTGCCATTGCCCCTTGGAGGACCGGAGCAACTGCTACACCTGCTCCGATCCCCAAAGTCGTCGGAACGATCTCGCCACGCTGGGCAGAAGACATTTCGTGAGCCATTGATTGGACATCGAGGGTAGAGCCAGGAAGTCCTACAGAAAGAGCGGCTCTTTTCCAATAAGGCGCTGGGATCGATCCAATGAACTGGAAGGTGTTGGTGAAGTTGCTCTGCGCAGACTGAGTGAGCGTCGCCAGCATTAGTGCCGCCTTGAATGAAGACCAAAGACCACGTCTCCTGTGGCATTCATCGAAGCCATGCGCCGGCGAACACCGGGCTCTGTCTCGTAGCCTCCGGAACCGTCACTGACAGCGTGATCCTCGGCGGCATAGGAATCTTCGTGCGTAAAGGCACGCGTTGCAGTGCCTGCTCCAATGGCAGCGGCTGCCACCAGGGCAGCCTTCGCATACCAGGGATATCCGCCCCAGAGTTTCGTTGCTCCGCGGGCAACCAGAGTCGTTACGCCCCCGATGGCCGCGCCGGCGGCAGCTCCCCTGACGGGGTCGTCACTCAACTTGGAACCGATCAAGCCCCCAGCGACCGCGCCGAAGCCAACCATGGTGAGAGGGTGACTCAGCATCCCGGTAAGTCCCTTGGTCTGAAAGGCACGGCTCATGGACTGGGCGGCACTCTCGCCGATGCCCCTGGCAGTTCCCCAGGCTGCGGGAGCCAGGATGTCGCGGCTCTTCCACGCGAACGCTCCGACGCCGGCGGCCACGGCGGCCGTGGCTCCGCCTTGAACAATCGAGAACCCAAGCCGTTCAGGAGCAGGATCATCCTGAGCAGCGGCACTGGCGCGCGAAAAGCCGAATGCCCCGCCAAGAACTGCGGAGCCGGACATGACGGCGAGTGTTGCTGGAGCAAATCTGGGCAAATGGCCTTCCGAATCTGTTGGTTACGCTGCAGCCCGGAGAGCGCCTTGGGCCCATACGGAGAAGCCCGCGGCACCTACAGCGCCGGCTGTACCTCCATACAGTGCCCCTCTTCCCATGGCGCTGACTTTGTGGTTCTTCCGTCCAACGATGGCGCCTACCACTGCGGAGCCGGCAGCAAACTGAGCACCTCCAGAAGCCGCGGCAAACCCGGCAGCTCGCCAGTTCGTTGCCCTCAGTGTGCTCATGATCGGATTGAAGGGATTGTTCACTTCGGACTCCTGGAAGCTGTCTAGTATAGGGTTCTGTTGGCGAATCTCCGAACAGGCTTCTGCAAACTACTGCAAACGCCGTTTTACCGACGTTGCAAAGCAGCAACCGGGATAAAAACGTCCCTGAATAAGTGACTTGGGCTGTTTTGCACGGCGCATACGACGCACAAATCTTCACCAACGACCGCGAGAAGATGGGAGCGGCGCTGGGGCATGATGTATCGCACAGCAGCGCCCATGCGCCGGAGATGAAGCCAGAACAGAAGCAGGAGCAGGCCGTCATGCCGTAGCGGGAGATTGCGCCGAAACAGGAGCAAGGAGAAGATTTTGGTTTGGGCCTCAAGTCAAAAGGCTGGGGCTTGGAATCCCTGCCTTGGCGTACGATTATTTCCGTTTCGTGAGCTAACCCCAAGTGGGTGGCCAGTAAAGGGCTACCCACTTGCCAGAGTATCAATATCATCCCTGTGCTCAGGAGTGCTTGCCTCCTGAAAGCAGGGGTATTTTGGGAGACGCTGGTGGTTGTTTCCCTATGCAAATCTCAAACGCACGAGTACGTATTCTGATTGGCATTAGGAGGTAAGTGAAGGCAAGGACAAAGGCTAGGTGGACGTAGCCATTGCTCATAAATAATCCAATGATACTCAACATAAAGTTCCTTTAAGTCGTTTAATATAAAAGAGTTACTACTATTTTATGGGTGGACATAAAACCACTTAAAAGAATAATATCACATTTTTACCTGCATGGCAAGAAGATTCGTCTTCTCCGTGGAAGGGCTTTTCGGCAGTGGATATGCCGCGCCTCTGGCCGCGGCACCCCACCCGCGTCAGAACTTTTCCGGTCTAGTTATTCAGGAATTCTAGGAGGATTACATAGGAGCTGTAAATAATTCCATCAACCCTCTTGACAGAACTTTATACACCTGCTTATTATGTTTTTAGCAGCTCCAGTATATCAATCATGGAGCTGTAGTGGAAAGTGGAGCAAAAATGACAACACAACAGGTCATGGCGGACATCAAAGCCTACATTGCAAAAATCGGTGGAGCCTACTCATCTTGGTACGCAGGTATCGCTTCCGACCCGAGGGATCGACTTTTCAACGGGCATGCCGATAAAGAGCACGGTGACTGCTGGATTTTCCGCACGTGTGACTCGCACACCGATGCGAGAAGTGTCGAGGACGCCCTAATGCGCCTTGGCGCGAAAGGCGGTCCCGGCGGAGGTGACAACGCCACGAAGGCTGTCTACGCCTACAAGATTGGCACTCATACCGCCGAGTGAACGTACGTCGTAATCAACAGAAACCCTCAAGATAAAAAAGGAGAAAAGAGCATGAAAGTCAGCTTTCCAGCAATGCGAGGAGTGATCGGCAAGCGGGAATACTTCGCTACGATGATGGCCCTCTCAGAGATTCCACATCTCTTCAAGTTCAACGACTGGCAGCAGTTCACGCCGGAACTTCGGGCACAGCGCGTCCTGGTAAAGGCGCGCGTCCCTGAGATTGTGAAGTACATCGTGGACAACGAGGACAGCTACCTCTTTTCGTCTATCACTGCGGCCTACAGCACAGAGGTGAAGTTCAAACCCGTCGAAGAGGGCGCTGATATTGGTTACTTGGAATTAGAACTGGAAGATGCCAAGTTTCTTATCAATGACGGCCAGCACCGTTGTGCAGCGATCAGCGCCGCGCTGAACGAGAACCCGGCCATCGGTAAGGAACGAATCAGCGTGCTGCTCTTTCCAAGGGAAAGCCTGGAGCGGGCGCAGCAGATGTTCACCGACCTTAACCGCTTTGTCCAGAAAACGTCGAAGTCGCTCAATATCCTCTACGATCATCGGGACGTGCTTTCAAGCTTCACGATGGAGATCACCGAGAAGGTGCCAGTTTTCAAGGGTATGATCGACAAGGAAAAGCTGACGATTCCGATCAGATCGGAGAAGCTCTTTACCCTTTCCACTTTGTACGATGCCAATGAAGAGCTGATTGGCACAAAGTTGGAGAAGCCCGACTCGAAAGAATACAAAGAGAAGTTGGAGCGAGCTGTATCGTACTGGAATGCAGTTAGCCGCGTCATTCCTGACTGGGAAAAGGTCAAGGAAGGGGTGTCGAACGCTTTCGACGACCTGAAGAAGATATTTGAATGACCGCCCGGGGGAAGGTGGCACACCCTGCCGCCTTCCCCGCGCCGTATTAATGCCCACACGCTCGAAAGCGAGGCTCAGACATTTACCTGAATGTCCTCAGGCGGCTTGCAACGGCGCATCCGCGCAACCTGGTCGTGGCCGAGGCGAACAGCCGCGTGACGATTGTGGAAAGCTACATCACGACCACGGCCGCGGCGTATTTCACCAACGCGATGACGGAAATCTTCGCGGGCGACAACGCGTTCGTGGAGCATCTGAAATTTCAGGACGAAGCGCCGGCGGCGTTTCACATCGCGGCCATCCACGGTGAATTCGGCCGCGCGAGCAACGTGAACATCCATTCGTTCGCGCTCGGCGCCAAACTTTCGCGCAACAGCATCCGCACGAAGCTCGCAGGCGAAGGTCTGGAGTGCGTCCTCAACGGACTTTACCTCACGCGCGGCGAACAACTGGCCGACCATCACATGGTGGTCGAGCACGCGCAGCCGAACTGCGCCAGCCACGAGTATTTCAACGGCATTCTTGATGACAAATCCAAGGGCGTCTTTCACGGGCGGATACTGGTGCAACAGATCGCGCAGAAGACCGATGCGAAGCAGACGAACAAAAACCTGCTGCTCTCCGACGATGCTACGGCGGACACAAAGCCGCAATTGGAAATCTACGCCGACGACGTGAAATGCACGCACGGCGCGACCATCGGCCAGTTGAATGACGAGAGTATTTTCTACCTGCGTTCGCGCGGCATCGGCACGGACACGGCGCGGCAGATGCTGATCCACGCCTTCGCCGGCGAGATTATCAACCGCGTGAAGTGCGAAGCCGCGCGTGAAGAGTTGGACAAGGTCATCTGGGATCGGCTCGAAGCGAATCCGCATTTGCTCGGAAAATAATTGCGTGAGCACACTTCAGAAGTCTTCGTGTGCATTTGTCCCAAATCGTGGTTAGATTGCGGCCATGTTCGACGACATCAACGATCTCTATCAGCAGGTCATCCTGGACCACTGCAAGCAGCCGCGCAATTTCCACGAGATGCCGGCGGCCACCTGTTCCGCGCAGGGGCGCAATCCGATCTGCGGCGACCAATTGAGGCTTTTTCTCACGGTGGAGAACGGCGTCATCAAGGACGCCAGCTTTACCGGATCGGGTTGTTGTATTTCCAAAGCCTCCGCATCACTGCTCACAGACTACGTCAAAGGCAAAACCCGGACCGAGGCGGAAAAAACTTTTGAGCAGGTGCGCGAAATGGTCACGACTGGAATTGTGAACGGCGACGTGGGCAAGCTGGCGGTGTTCGCGGGCGTCCACAAATATCCGGCGCGCGTGAAGTGCGCGATTCTGGCGTGGCACGCCTTGATGGGCGCGCTCAAAGGCGAAGCGGAGCCCGTGACGACGGAGTCGGAGCAGAATTAAATACTATCACGCTGCCGCGTATTTACTTCACATTCAGCTCGCGCAGAATTCCGAATTTATCGATGCGTTTGCGCAGCGTGGCGCGCGTGATGCCGAGCATTTTGGCGGCGTGAACCTGGTTGTTGTTCGTTTCCTTGAGCGCCTGGATGACGAGCTCGCGTTCCACGGCGGGAATGATTTTCAATTTCGGATCGCGTCTGGCCCACTGAAACAGTTGCCGCGCCAAAGACGCGGCGTCGCTCGCTGCCGCTTCGCCGGCCACGGTGGTCACGGGAACTGCCGCGCCGCCGCCAACTTGGCCGGAAATCTCCGGCGGCAAATCACTCAGCAAAATCGCGTCGGTCTTGGCCATGACGTGTGCGCGGCGGATGGCGTTCTCGAGTTCGCGCACGTTGCCGGGCCAGTGATATTTTTCGAGTGTCTTGATGACGCTGGCGGCGATGGACTTCGGATTTTGCTGCTGCTCGCGCGAAATCTTTTTCAGGAAATAATTCACGAGCAGCGGAATGTCGTCGCGCCGGTCGCGCAACGGCGGAATATGAATCCGCACGACGTTGAGGCGGTAAAACAAATCCTCGCGGAACTGTTTCGCGGCGACGGCGGCCTCGAGCGGCTTGTTGGTCGCGGCGATGACGCGCACGTCGGCCTGGATCGGCTGGTTGCCGCCGACGCGCTCGAACGTGCCGGATTGCAACACGCGCAAAATCTTCGTCTGCGTGGGCGGCGTCATGTCGCCGATTTCATCGAGGAAAATCGTGCCTTTGTTGCATTGCTCGAACTTGTCCAGAATTATTATAATTCATTGAATTTTGAAACATCATATCGTTTTGAAGCAATTTATAGTTCTGAAACGGAACATTATTTCTTTGATAGTTTTGATATCCAGATAATAATTGGTTATTATTGAAATAATGATTCATTATATATTTTATGAATGACAAAAAATAATATTTTTAGACCCGCACTTGCATGCATTGCATGCATCGCATTTATTTATGTCGTGCGCACTATATTTAATACGCTGCACAATAATCGATACACTATAACCTAAGTATACATTAACTAAATACAATGCAATCGTCGTTATAGCACATTACTTGCCTCATATTCGTTTGTATTATTGTAACGAAATGAAAAGAAAAATGTTTATTTTTTAATTCCTATTTAAAAGTTTGTTTAATATTATTGAACAATGACAAATTATATTAGTACAAATAACACAACTAATTTGTATTCTATATTAAATTTACAAACGAATTGTTCCCAAGCAGACATAAAACATTCTTATAAAAAACTAGTTTTAAAATGGCATCCTGATAAAAATCCGGATAATTATAAAGAAGCTGAAGATAAATTTAGAAATATACAAATGGCATATGAGGTGCTGAACGACGAAAAAAAACGTGCTGAAT